>JAEEGL010810047.1_pt1 | contig 12834 bp, 13 predicted proteins | sample 9134231 | NCBI WGS metagenome assembly JAEEGL01 (sample SAMN16246548, study PRJNA631951) | gut metagenome | biome: gut microbiome; feature: rumen; material: fiber-attached | host: Bos | place: Iran: Karaj | collected 2018-10
AGGCGCATATCAAGACAAGCCTCGCGGCCGCGTGTTCTATCATATCGACAACGGGACATTCGAGGTGGCTGTAGGCAAATGGATAGAAGAGTATCCTCAGGCATACGAAGAGATTCTAAAGGAATTCAACCTTCCGCCGGACAAAACCACCGCGAAATACGCATATCATTGGGATATCGGGCAGTCATGGCGATAGGATTAACATCCGCGGGCTATATCTTTTCAAACGAATTAATCGCTTCAATTATTGAGTTCACATATACCTCTTTGCTGACAGTCCGATTATTGGGATGGTAGACATCCAGCAATAGTTTGCCTTCCCATTTGTAGGCATCTACTGCATTAAAGTTATCAAAAGATATGCTTCCGACTTTATTAAGGCCAAAAGACATGTCGTTTTTGAAATGCTTAAATGTGTTTGCAAAGATTATCACATCAGGATTATATATACTAATCTGCTTGAATAGGATTGGTTTCCAGATCATGTAACATTTGGATATGTGACCATCTGAGGAGACGGAGTTGCCTGGCATCTTGCTCACATTGATATATGCAATTTCCTGAAGTATGTTTGCCATATTCTTATCGTCCCGAATCCAGTCCATATCATCCCATAACAGGCCATGGTTCAAACCATACATCGCGTATATGATTGGCTGCCAGGAGCGATTGCTCCAGGCATCAGATTTTGCAAAGCAATCACGTGCCAGGTTCCACTCGCCGCCAAACGGTTCTCCGTTGATAATCTCATCATAAGGCTCCTTCATGACCCACATAATATGTCTGTTTGCGGCAAGATATTTGGCTGCATCGTAGACTCCGTCAGTTATTGGTTCGACCTTGTCTGTCATCAATCCGTTAACTTTGGCGATGTCGTAAATTCTTTTCTCAAGGGACACCTGAGCCAATTTAAGTTCTTGAGCATTCATTTTCTTAATCTTTATTTAGAGAATAGTCAAAAATAATGATAGTGTCGGTTATAGTAAGCAATTATTAATAAAAAATGTAGGTTGGAACCGTCACTTTTAAGAGGCGATATTCACTTACTGGCAAGGATTGTCGATTTTGTGCTTCAGGGCTTCCAGATAGCGGTCAACATCAGAGATGCCGACTCGGGCAAGGACTTCATCGGCTTTGTCCTCAAAGTAGTCACGGCAGCGCTGGAGTAGGGCAGTTTCCAATGACTGACCGTCTGGGCGTGATGCGACTTCTTTACGCAGGACTTCCTTGAAACGTGGCAAATCGTACTTTTCCCACCACCAGAGCCGATTCCTCTCCTGGTCGGAGAACTGCTGGACAGAGAGTGTGACTTCAATCTTGAAATCGTTTATTCTCAGGACATCCGGGATGGAGTAGTGCAGGTGTCCGCAGAGCGCGTGAAGGGCATAGCAAATGGTGATATGCGACAGTTTCGGATGCCAGAGAGGGCCTTCTGCCCAGGAGTATCCGTCATCCAGGTCGTTTGCGCACTCCAGTTCTATATCCGTGGCCGATGGAGATGTGTACTTCAAACGCGACCACCCGCAACTGACATCTGCCATGCCCGGCTTGTCCTTCTCCGTTTCCTGGAGGATGGCCGCCATACGGATAAAGTCGGAGCCATAATAGTTGTCATCCTCCAGACGCAGCACGGAATAAGGAATGTCGAATCGCGGAACCAGCCGCCCTTCCAGCTCATAATCATCGTCCATATCGTCCTTGTCCATCACCATCAGCGCCCGCACAAGGTCTGCCGTGCGGTGATAGGTCCGGTTGGTCATCTCCAGGAGCATGCCGTTGATTTTCTCCAGCCTGGCCACCTCGGCCGGCGTGCAGTGTATTTCGAACAGGAGATTCAGGATGTAACAGCGGTCCAGCATCATATACTCGACCGCCCCGGCCTTCGCATCGTCACGGCACCAGTCCAGGAACGGGCTATAGTGCTTGTAATCGATGGGATCTCCGGTAATGTCGAGAATCTTCTTCTCGAGCTTGATGAGTTCATATTTGAGCTGGACCTCGTTCATCGAACGATAGTCGGGCTCTTCTGTGTTCTGTTTCATGCCGCGAAGTTACGGCATGGAGTTGCCAAAGAGTGGCAGAGGGACATGATAGCATCCTCACAGTTTTACTGTTTCCAAGGTATTAGTCGTTAATGATCCTTGCTGTCCCTTATTAGCCATTTCAATCAAATCATTAAGGGATTTGATAAAGTCCTTTATACTTGCGTCATCTTTTACCTGGAAGCAAAAATAGTTGTCTTCGTCAGTTCCTTTATCTGTTGTTCTATTGTCCTTATCACGTTCCTTAAAACTCCAATCATCCTCCATTAGATAGACATCACGCTCCTTTTCATTTGGCCTTCCCCACCATTGGAAATAATAACTACTACCTTTGTATTCGTAATTGAAGTCAATATTCCATCCCCAAAAGAAGATAGAAGTTTGGTTGTTAAGTACAGAAAATCTTTTATCATCTTTTAGTTTAACCAATATTTCGTTCCTATGGAAATTATCCCAGTCAAATGTTATAACGTCAGACTTGTTATAATAAAACGCCAGACGGCCGCCATACCATTTGAATCTGCCGTCCGGTACTTTCTCCATCATATCTTTGAATGGGAACTTGTCAAATAAAGAAGTAACATATTGTTTTACTTTTGCATCATTATTCTCGTTCGAAGGATTAATCTCATCACCCATAAGTATGTGGTGGATTGGCCCCTTCCAGTTTTTCGCCGTTAATATCCATTTCCAGGTGTTGGCATTAGGATTGAAAATTTGTTTGTCATACAATTGCTCCTCCCAATTATCGCATTGGACAACCAAGGACCTTGTTAATAGCACCTGATACTCATCTTTCACGCCTTTCGAATCAAAATAAGACTTTGCTTTTTCCCACTTTTTATCAAAGTGGTCCCAGTCTTTGTTATTTCCTTCTACATCGGTAAACAGAAAACCAATTGCACCTTTGAAAAAGGCGTATTTCTCGGCTTCTGTGATGATTTCTTCCCAAGCTTTTCCATCCGAGCGTTGTTCTCCGTTAAGGATTTGTTTGGCTTTGGCGATTTCTTCTACTACTTGGTCTTTAGCGAATTGGGATTTGACTTGTAGTTGTGAATTCGATAAGAAATTATAAATATCGTGCGCCCCCTCTGATAATTCATCAATTAAGTGCATTGCACCGATCATTGCAGAAATAGTTTCTATTCCAGAATTTTCGACAATATTCCAAACTACACGCATCCATCGTTTAAACAACACGTTATTAAAGTTTCCCTTTTCAAAATATCTACAAACAGCGAGAAAAACTACTCTTTCTTTCTGACCTAAAGTTGTGATATTTCCTTTTTCGACATATCTTGGAATAAATTCAAACTTGGAGTCAACCCAGGTTGGGAAATAGGTATTTAAACAGCACGCCCCGAAAAACTTGTAAATAAAATAATCTTGCTTAAAAATATTTAATGTGTCACTAAATGATGTGAAGAGAAAATGTGAAATTACCTTATCGTCACTAAATGGATATTTATCTAACCCCGAATATTGCAATCGAGAATCATCACCTTTTTCTCCATACAGATGTCTAAATGCAACATTCTCCTTTTCAAGGTAGTCCACAGAGTATAAGTCTGTGTTATCTTCTTTCTTGGCGCAGATTAACTCCTGAAGGAAATATCTATTAATAAATGCGAAATATATCTCATCTATATTGCTTTCTTTGGACTTGTTCTTCCAAAATATATCAGTCCAGTCTGTGTCAAGCTTTATTGGAAATCCATTTTTAGCATCTAAAAGATCCGTCCATTCTGATTCCGGATTATCTTCAGCCTGTTTTGTAATGTACCCAATCAAGTCAGCTTTGAAATTCTCAAAATCAGTCAATTGCTTGCCTCGGGCATTCATTTTGATATACAAGTCATCAGAAAGACCAAAACCTTTCAGTGGAAGATGATAGAACACAATAACTTCTTTTTTGGTTAACTTTTCCCAATAAGATTTGAAACCGTCTTCGTTCGTTTCTTGAAACAACTCTTCGATTCCGTCTATTATATCTTCTCCTTTTTTATCAGCGATTTTAGTACCCCCCAGCATCCTCAACATTGATTGAATGGTCGGGTCCTGCTTCCAAGCAGAATAAAACCAGGTCTGCTTTGTAATAAAACCGACAATGTCTTTACCATCAAAATTCTTAAAGTATTCGGGGACACATAAATTCTGGCAAAACTCACGGGATGAAATTCGTGTCTCGTATGTAAACTTTTTGAAATGCTCGCAGTTCTCTTCGTTCAGTTCTCCAGCACGCAATGCAATATACCAATGCAAAAGCCAAAGCGTAGTCAGACGTTGTTGACCGTCCAATGGATTAAGATTGTCGTTCTCTATTGAACCGTAAACAAAGTCCAGTTTCATCTTTTTATCGCTATCCAGTGCGTTTTTCAAATCTGCCAAAAAAATCTTTCGTAGATATTCTTTACCTAATCGACCTTGCGCATAGTCGCGTTGGATGATGGGAATTTCTATTGTGTTTTTTTTCAAGAAATGCCAAAAAGATATTGCTTTTGTATTGTTGCGCATATTCTATTCCTCCAGTTTTTTTATACAATCATCTATATCTTTCAAATAGCCTTTAGCATCTATCTCTGTCCAATAGTTGGCGTCACTCATTGTTGCAGAGTAATACTTCATAAACACTTGTTTCGTACAAGGCGGAACGAAAGATGATTTAGCTTTCTTTTCTTCTCCTAATTGTAATTTCCCGTTTTTGTCGATTTGGGGTATGGCTATTGACAGTCCTTTGTCTTTGCCGATGATCACGCGGCGTTTTCCAGAAAAGATGGCATTCCCGTAACTGCGATTAGTTGAAGAGTCCAATAGAGTGTAATTCCATATCCTATTTTTCTCTACAGGTGTCCATTCTTCGTTTTGCGGGATTTGTTTCTTGATTTCTTCAAACAATTTTCCTTTTTCATCTTCTGAAGATTCAAAATAAGACCGTATGTTTTGTTGCGTATCGGCATCTGCACTAAGATATACATTTAATAGCCATTCTTTTTGTGTGTCGGCATCTTCCTCGTCGTTTGTGGTGTTGGAGTTGATGTGTTCCACATCCCAATTTTCAAGTTTGTATAAATGGAATGGAAATTTGTAAAATACTCCTAATTTATAGTCTTCATTGCTTAGATTGTTTTTGTTTTGATTGATAACGGTTTGAATGTTTTGGAAAAGCAGTATGGGCTTGCATTCTCCTTTATCACTACCATCTTCTTTGTATTGAAAATCAAGCCTGGGACATCCTTCAATTTTCTTTTTTATTTCAGCTTTCAAATAGTTCACAAACGAGTCTTTGTCCTTAGAACTGTGCCATTTAGAAACGAGACCCGATAATGAGTAATTATATTCAACCAAATACCCTATATAGTGATATAATTCCAAATCATCAAACCATTCTTTAAATGTTTGGAAATAATCCTTTACTTTACTCCAACAAAATTCAATCTTTGTTTTCTGTTGTACATTAGGATCACTCTCTTGTTTTTCTTCTTTCTGTTTGTAATACTCGTAGAAATAGCGGAAAGTCTTGTAATCATCAGTGCCGATGTTGTCAAATGTCCCTAAAGTTCCCTGCTCGCAAATCAAATCGAATATAAAGTCGATTCTTGTAGGGCGGTCATAGTCCTTTTCGTGCAAGAACAGCCAGAATTCATCGTTTTGCAACGTGTATTCAATATTATCCCATTCGCTGGCAATTTCCTGTTGGCGCAGTTTCAAATGTTCAGCATCTTTCTCTCCAAAGTTTGAACGGTTAAGAAACAATGCTTTGATAAGTTCGGCATTCGTCAATGAAATTTTACCGATATTGAGTCGAGTGAAAACTTTTATGGGGTCTTCATCGACAGATTCGTACCAGATGAATTTCACTTTGTTGAGAAGAGTCTTTTTAAAGTCTTCTTTATCTATCACATCATTGTAAGGCCAAGATGTCACGGTTTGTTTCGACTGACAAATATGATAATAATCGATATTATCATCTTTCTTGTTTTCGTCAATCTTTTCTAGGAATTCCTTACTGCCGTTCCTGGTTTCGTATTCTAAGGAATATACAGTTTTTATTCCTAACACAGAAAGGATTATGAAAAGAGTAGTCAAACGTTGCTGACCATCAATGACTTCCCAAGAACCCTTTAACAAGGTTTCAACTTCTTCAATCGAAGTTGCAGCCTTAATGCTACTTAAGACATCTTTATCCTTTCGTTTAACAACTAATGGCTGTAAACAATAATATTCAGATTCTTGCTTTTTCTTTTGCGAGAATTCCAATATGTCATTTAGCAAATCCTTAACTTGCTGTTCCGTCCACCGATAACCTCGCTGATAGTTGGGTATAAAGAACTTCATACCAAGAAGTTCGCGTACCGATTTTAATTCGATTTTATTTTCAGCCATAATTGTTGTTTTGTACAAAGACAGTAAACAATCCTGCTAAACGTTAGCAGTTTTAGTGCAATCATACAAAAATAGCGTTTTTTGCTGGGCTTTTGACAATTAACGTAATCATCGACGGTGAGTTGCCAATGTTTGGCAGAAAAAATGCTTAATTTTGTAAGCACAAACAAATGAACCTATGGAACAGAATCATAAACCCGCAAAAGATCAGTTTGATGACAATAGCATCAAGACGCTTGAATGGAACGAGCATATCCAAAGGCGGCCGGAGATGTATATCGGCCGGCTGGGCGATGGCTCCGACCCGAAGGACGGAATCTACACCTTGCTGAGGGGGGGCTGGTCATGGCAATGGATGAGTTCCAAATGGGATTCGGCAAAGGTTTTTCTGTAGAGTTAAAGAATGACTATGCCGTTGTCAGGGATTATGGCAGAGGGATTCCGCTGGAGTCCGTCGTTTCGACCACAAGTGGCATATCCGTTGGGATTGGAGCCAATCCGAAGGAAGTTACTGTCCACCCCGTAAAAGTGACTAACGCTCTCTCCATCGACTTCTATGTAGCATCTTATCGTGACGGGGAATGTTCCTGGGCGAAGTATTCCAAGGGAAATCTTCTCGAGAAAGGAATAGAGAAAACGGCAGAGGACAACGGCACATACATCAAGTTTTGCCAGATCCTGATGTTTTTCCTGGGTGTGCCTTCCAAGAAGGGATTGTTAAGGAGATTCTTCAAAGTACAGCTCGTCAAAATAAAGGGTTGTCCATATCTTTGAACGGGGCTATCGTTCCAGATTCCTTCTGAGTTCCTCGAAATAAGACACATTGAGAAAGGTGGTGCCTCCAAGCATCGCCTTTCTTTGTAGGCCTTCTTCATGAACGTGGCCGAAGATGTGGTAGCGAGGACGGGCGGCGGTGATGGATAGGAATAGCTGTTTGTCGCCTTCGTCGCAGTCCAGGTGGCCGTAGGCCGGGCCGTGAGTGATGAGGAAATCGAGGTCAAGCGGCAGGGAAACGGGTGTTTTCAGATACGGGCGGGCGGAGACGCTGTAGAACGTGATGCCGTCGAACTCTATGCCGCTATTCTCCAGAAGCACGATACCGTCAGGTACTAGGCTGCGGGCGTAATCTGGCTGGCTGTCAAAAATCATATCGTGATTGCCGGCAACGAAGATGCGCAGCGAGGCCGGAACGGCGGCATACCATCCGAAGAAGTCCTGCAGATCAGCCGGGGCGAAACCTTCGCAGGCATCCCCGGCGCAAATCAGGATATCGGCCTCGGCGGGCACTTCCAGCCGTCGGTACATCCCATGCGTATCGGCAAAGGCAAAGATTGTATGGCCTTTGTAATTGATTGTCATTATATTACAGGGTCGGAGCAGTATTGTTTGCGTCCGCAGGATTTGCATTTAAAGCCGGCCCAGACGGAGTCGAACTGGTTGATGGCGGCTTCAACTAAATCGGGGTCATCTGTGAGGATGCCGGCTTCGAAGTTACGGTTGCGGGTGCTTTTCATTCCGAGGCCGGCGCCGGTGAGATTCGCAGAGCCGATATAGGCGGTCTTGAGGTCGAAGATGATTATCTTGAAGTGGACACGCGGACAAAGGACACGCTCCAGGCCGGTGAAAAGGACCGGGTATCGGTCGAAGTCCTCCCGGAAGTTGGGACCCGGCTCCTTGGCGTGGATAAGACGGATTTCACGACCTTTGCTGATGAGGTCAGCAAGGACACCGAGGAAAGGACGCTCGCCGACATAAAGGTCTTTTATATCGGCGGTTCCAATCCAGAGGTGTTTCTTCACGTTGGCAACGCGAGCAATGACCTCCTTGAAATGGGCTTCATCTGCGATGTACTGTGTCATAATATGCGAAGATAATTCTTTTAGAGGGAATTCCACATTAGGAAAGAGCGCCATCACACGACGGAGGGCATCTTCTTTCAGCTGGTCAATGTCGTAATCAGTATAGCTTCGCGAAAACCTGAGTGGGATGTGTTTCTCTCCATACTCCAAGCTTGCATCCCATGGGCCTGACATGGATTCATACCACGGTATCAGATTTAGCTGCCACTCGGCTCCGTCGGAATCAACGAAACAGTAGGTCCATTCGTTCATGACTGGGTCGTATGTCCAGGTATGAAAACTCATTGTAAAGCTGCAATAATTCTTTATTTTTTTATTCCCACCAGTCCCTGGTTTTGTATAACCTTATGTGATGATAGAGACGTTCCATTTTTCTTACGTAAATCTCACGGCCATAGAACTCCCTGTCTGGGTAATGATTGTTTTTCCTGGGCGCCTGGAGGTAATCAAATACGACATCCTTGCTCACGATCCCCTTGACGTTGCGGATGTTCATTTTCTTGATTTTTTCATAGGGGATGCCATTCCCGTCGTCTGTGATATATTCCAGCAGTTTAAGGCAGATATCCATCCAGAAGCGGCCAGTGAAGTCGCCATGACTGTCAGATATCCTTGAATGTGAAAAATAGGTACGCATGCAGAGTAGTTTCTGGCGCTCCAAGGCATAGAGGTACTGCCAGTCATACTGTGGAGCCTGGGCTGCCATATCGGCAAGTTCTTTTATCAGGGGATCCAGGTTGTCTATGCGCCATTTCCGGAATTCGGTGATATGCTCATATTCAGACCTGTGGTATTCGAGAGAGTGCGAGAGCATATAGTCGAAAGCCTGCTTGCTCTCCCTTTGATTCTCAGGCGTCTCCTTGACGTACTTTTCGTATTCACCATCATTCCAGTATACGTGTACTTGCGTCGCCAGCCACTCTTCGAACTCTTGGTCATTACTTACTGCGCCATCGAAGGTGGCCAGATGACTTTCCCACTTTTCGCGACGGTCTTCCGGTATGTCCTCATACTTGACCTTGGGCATTATGTCCATTTCCGTTTGCCGTCCGTGGTATATCAGCTCTTTCGCTTTGTCCATATTGTCCATATTGGTTTCATAGCGCGAAGATATGGCACGAAGCTGCCAAAAAGTGGCAGTATTAACAGATGCGGAAGTAGGTGGATGAGGATAACATTCTATTTCAATTCTGAAACAGCGAATTGGTATAAGGCTCTAAGAAACTGAACAATAGTGTCATCCGCTGTAACAATAGGAATAGTTGAACAAATATGCCACCAACTGCCATCGGGTTTTTCGATATTTAGATGTCATTTTCCGCCAATGAAATCCCGGTCTCTGTCCACTGTATGCTGTTGGCTGAGTATTTCTCTATCTCAACTTTTCCGTGCTTTTCGATTGTTTCGCAGATGTCCTTCGAGATTGAAATGGCATCTTGAAGACCTGCGGAAAGGTTCTTGAATTTTATGAGGAAAGAAGCACACAAACTCTCTGGAAGACGCGTTATCAAGAAGATGCCATCTCGCCTCATTTCGTACCAGTAGGCCAATCCGCTGCCTTCAAAGGATAATGTAATTAAGTCCGGCACAGTGGCAGAATATACTTCCTGGATGCGTTTCAGCCTCAGGCCTTTCTGCTCGTCTTTCAGAATGCCTTTCTCCAGTTCATCTATAATGGGAATTACAATCCTCAGCATCGCCATCAATTGTTCTATGGTTTGATAGCGACAGTAATAACTATTTGATTCTATTCTTGGCAGAGCTCGATTCTTCCTGTTTGAGAGCCCGAAACGGCGAAGGTGAAGACTTGTATTTGCGTATGTAGCATAGTGCAAGCGCGACCCTGCCGCCTTATCTTTAAACTTGAAATAGAGCTCAGTTCTCAGATAGCCGCATTGAATATCGGCATCGTAATTCTCAAAGTCAAACCTGCTGGCAAATGCTGAACTGCGAATGGCTTCTATGACATCTTCGTAAGAGAAGATAGAGTTGCCCCCGCAAGGTCCCACACTAGCCGCTATGGAAAGTTCGTGTATTATTTTGTTTGTAATTGGTTTGGCCATAATCTAGACAGGAGGTAAAATTGTGTACTTTGATCTGGGCAGGCTAGCAATCCACCTTATACTGGAATCCAACTCTAAGTATGCTTGTCTGCGATAGGCATCGTCATTATATATCATCCAAAGGATGTTTCCATAGAATCTTTCCGGGAACCTGGGGATCGGCGCATAACCGTCTGTCAGCATTATCAACCCGTCGTAGCGATTCTCAAAGAATAAGTCTAGGGGAGCCTGAAAATCTGTCCCACCACGCCCCGAGATTCGGAGGGATTTCTGCGCTTTTTTCATTGTGAGAATGTCTCCTCGCAGACCGAAGTCAAACTGGATTACTTCGATGCACTCCACTCCATACTTAAAAAAGCGGTTGATGATTGAGAGGGCCTGAGATACCTGTCGGTTACTGACGGAGCCACTAACATCAATGGCAACCAGCAGCCTGGTTGCAAAGTCCCGCTTGCTGCCCATATATTGGAAGCCGTAGCGGCGGCTTGGAATCATCCGGGTACGACTGCGCTTGCTGCTTAAAACCGAGGCGCGGAAGCGAAGAAATCATATGCGGCTATAATCTTTTTCGCGAATTCGGTTTTGAGTCCAATCTTATCTTTCTTTGTCCTATCTATTACGTACTCCTTAAAGAAATGATTATCGTAATCTATTGTTGAAAAACGATATCAGCTGCTTACATCAAGTTTATGCCGAGCTGAAAGGAGTGCCGCTTTTTGGCAGTGTGGTTCTTTTCCTTTGTGCGTGAAACAGGTATTCCCACTTATGAAAAGAATCAATTATTTACAGAACAAGGTCGCCAATCTCGAAAAGGAGTTTTTTGAGAATCAGTCAGACAAACAGATGCAAGCCAGCATCATCTTTGAACGAAGAGATGTCCTTAACGAATTGTTTTCTTTAGTTGCATCCAGTAAGGAGCGCAAGCAATTGAGCGCAGTTTTATACGAGATATCCATTCAATCTCACAAGATGGCGATGGATTGTCTACATCTTAATGAGAGGATAATAAATGCTTTTGGAAGCGGAACGAAGGGAACAATTGTCTGCGACCTTTTCATCGTTGAATTCGAATCTGACGAGACCGGGCCTATCAATCACTTTAGCACGGATCGCTTTTATGGCCGTCATCTGGCAGCGATGTCAGATTGGATTCTTCACGTCAGCCGGGCACAATTTGCGTCAACAAGCCTCAGCCATTTTGAAATGCCAATAGGTAGGGACTGCGACTGGATTTATGAAGCCACCCGAACAACAGACGATATTTACAAACATCTTTATTCCCTCGGTTTTTCTGACCCTGATATTGCTCGAATAAAACAACTCAGGATGTCGGTCTGCTATAAAACAGAGTAAGATATTATCATCGCGTCGCCGGAGAGAAGCTCGGCACCTGCTGCATCCAGAATAAGTCTTGATGCCGCTTCTGTTTCTGTGCGGAATGCAATGCGCGCAGGAAAAGCAGCTTTTATCATACCCGTTATAGTCTTTTTTGATATTTCTTGCACAGAAAGAATCAGATGAATGCCTACGGCCCGGCCAAGAGAAGCAAGGTGGACGATCTTGGGTGAAGTGTCATTATTGATTCCATCAATCAGGGCGACGATGAATGGCCTGGTGGTGATGGGATTCTGAGAATAGCGGCTGTCCAATTCTTTCTGTAAATTGTCCAGGCAGGTTTTTATATCTTGACTTGCCGGCCAATCTTTTAATTGAGGACCAAGCAGGCGGCATTCCACTTCACGGGGTCTCTCATTGGTGCATAGCGAAGCGGCGGCCTGCATCAAGAATGCATCACGCTCTTGCTTTGTGCCGCCTGCCACCAGCAGGTGAGGGGCCGTCTGCAGATCCAGATACTGCTCATTTCCATCAAGATTGCCGAGTAAAATGGGAAGATTCATAATGTTGAGGTAATTGATAGTTGTAGTCTTTACGCAAAGGTAATTAGCCTGACTGCCGAAATCGGGCAGTGGACAATTGTCGGCAGAGTTTCCGCAGCATTTTTTCGATGGATTGTTTGTTTCCCGCTCTGCCGCAGGTTGCAGTGATGTGACTCAAATTGACACTTGAGGCTGATGACTGCAACTTGTGCGGCAAAATGGCCGCACAGGTAGCGGCAACCCCATATACAGGTGCCTGGGCAAGGCCATTACGCTACCTGTGATTGTCGGGGTTCGCCAGAGAAGAGACGGTGGCGGCTGCACACTAACGAAAACATAATTATCGCCATTCACCTGGCGCGTAAATTTTGCAGAAAGCGTTGGGAAAAAGCCCCTTGTCCATATTGGCTATAGCTTTGTGGACCTCTGATTTGGAAGATGATACGCCGCGTGCGGCATATCTGCTGGCTTCTCTGTTCTCCATCTGAAAAAGTGAAGTATTGATTTGCAAAGATAGCAAAATTGAATTTTTTCAAATAAAGTGAGTATATTTCTACGTAATCGTACTCTTAATGAACAGTTAGGCGATCGATCAAAACTGGACGGGATG
>JAEEGL012377243.1_pt1 | contig 12834 bp, 9 predicted proteins | sample 9134231 | NCBI WGS metagenome assembly JAEEGL01 (sample SAMN16246548, study PRJNA631951) | gut metagenome | biome: gut microbiome; feature: rumen; material: fiber-attached | host: Bos | place: Iran: Karaj | collected 2018-10
CATGCGTGTTAGTTTGTATTCTCGATAAAGTGGTAAGAATGAAGAGGGAGGTGCCGTATGCGTTAATAGCGTACGTACGGTTATGGAGATGAATATAATGAAAAATTGTTATACTTACTTAAGAAAGATTATAAGTGTGATAGCTGTAGTGGCTATCACGCTTTTTATGGTTTCAAAGATATCATTTTTGTTGGAAAATAAAACTTCCTACAAGAATTATGCTTCTTTTTTCTCTGATGAAGAAAACTATGATGTTGTTTTTGTGGGATCCAGCCATGTAAGATATGGTTTTTATCCAATGGAACTGTGGAGACAATACGGAATAACATCTTATAATCTTGCGGGGGATGCTAGTACACTTCCGGTGGATTACTGGATTTTAAAACAAGCACTCCATTATCACATTCCCAAAGTTGTAGTTCTGGATGTGTATGATTGCGCTCCTAATGCGATAGTTTACAGATGGGAGCATGTTCATGATTCTACAGGCGCGTTTCCAATTAGTCTTGATAAAATCAGGATGGTTAGAGACTTAGGAAGAAACCCAGAGTGGGTAGATGGAATGGGGGATCCTACAAGTGTTAGATGGGATATGATATTCAAAATAGCAGAATATCATGAGAGATGGTCCCAATTGGTCTCAACAGACTTTGTTACTGCACATATGATAGAAGAGCAGTCAGAGATAAGAAAAGGTGCTAAGCCACTTACTGATATTGAAATAAGAGTTCCTAAGGCTTATCCGGAAGTAATAGATGCCAAGTATGATGATACTTCAAAAGAGTATCTAGAGAAAATCATAGAGCTGTGTAAAGAACACGAGTGTCAGGTTTTATTGGTTAATACAGGATATGATTGTAATGATGCAGCCAAGTTGTTTGCTGATTCTGTGCCTATGATAGCAGAGAAATATGGCCTGGAGTATTACGATTTTACTCAATTGGAACTTATTGATTTTGATTGTGATCTTCAAACATCTGGGGATAATACTCATGTTAACGCATCAGGAGGTGTTAAGCTCTCCAGATTTATAGGGGATGTTCTAGTGAACAGTTATCACATGCAAGATCATAGAGAGGATGCATCATGCGCGAAATGGCACGATGATTATGAACGATATGTCGGATATATAGAAGATACGCTTAGAGGCATAAGTTCTTTTGATGAATATATAGAGCTGCTATATGGTTCGGATTATGATATTACTATAGATATTTATGATGAAACGATATTACAGGAAGGCTTTAATGAGCCGATGCTGGTAAACCTTGGAGTGGATGTCAGTGGTGTAATGGATGGATCAGAAATCAAGATATCCAAGGAATCGGGGGTTGAGTACGGGCCTGCCGCAGATTTGGATGGTAGCTACAGGGCCAAAATAACTGTGATTGATTCTAAGAATCAGAGAACTGTAGATGAGAAGACGTTTTGATCAGGAAATAGATAAAATGGTAAAATTGCAGTAAGAAATGTCAGTATGCTGAATTGTATTACATGGAACCTTCAGGGGTTATGTTTGCTGCTAAAGTAAAACATATAGTTGGGGCGGTTGCCAAGAATTTAGCTATCAGGGTTAGGTGAAGCTATCATTTGTATTATATTAGTTAATGGTGTATAGGGACCAATTTATAATGAAGCGAACTTTATTTACTTATAGTTTTAAGCGAGTGGTGAGTATGATAGCTGTAGTGGTTATCACGCTATTTATGATTTCTAAATTATCATATTTGTTGGAAAACAAGACCTCATACATGAATTATGCATCTTTTTTTACTAAGAATGAGGAATATGATGTTATTTGTGCTGGAACAAGCCATGTGAGATATGGAATATATCCTATGGAACTTTGGAAGGATTATGGTATCACTTCTTATAACTTGGCAAGTGATGCCACTACATTCCCGGTTAATTATTGGGTCTTGAGACAGGCATTTCATTACCATGTACCAAAGGTGGTTGTTTTTGACATATATGATAATGCTCCAAATTCTGTCGTATATACTTGGGAACATGTTCACGATTCAGTTGGCGTATTCCCTATAAGCCTGGATAAAATTAGAATGGTTATGGATTTTTCAAGAAATCCAGAATGGACTACGAGATTTGAAGAACCTACTATGAGAAGATGGGATTTGATATTTAAAATGGCGGAGTTTCATGAGAGGTGGGCTGGGCTTCTTCAAACGGATTTTGATACATATGAAATGATGGTAGAACAATCAGAAGTTAGAAAGGGGGCTAAAGCCCTTACTGAAATAGCAAATAGAGAAGAAAGAATATATCCTGAAGTTATTGAAGGGCAGTACGATGCTATTTCCGAGGAATATTTGAAAAAAATAATAGAATTATGTAATGAATATAGATGTCGGGTAATTCTCATTAATACGGGCTATGATTGTAAAGAAGAATCTAAATTATTTGCGGATTCTGTACCGGAAATAGCGAAGAGATATGGTATTGAATATATTGATTTTACTAATATGGATTTGATAGATTTTGCTTGTGATTTGCAATCTGCTGGGAATAATACTCATGTTAACGCATCAGGAGGTGTTAAGCTCTCCAGATTTATAGGGGATGTGCTAGTGAACAGTTATCACATGCAAGATCATAGAGAGGATGCATCATGTGCGAAATGGCACAATGATTATGATCGATATGTCAGATACATAGAAGATACGCTTAGAGGCATAAGTTCTTTTGATGAATATATAGAGCTGCTATATGGTTCGGATTATGATATTACTATAGATATTTATGATGAAACGATATTGCAGGAAGGCTTTAATGAGCCGATGCTGGTAAACCTTGGAGTGGATGTCAGTGGTGTAATGGATGGATCAGAAATCAAGATATCCAAGGGAGCGGGGGTTGAGTACGGGCTTGCCGCAGATTTGGATGGTAGCTACAGGGCCAAAATAACTGTGATTGATCCTAAGAATCAGAGAACTGTAGATGAGAAGACGTTTTGATCAGGAAATAGATAAAATGGTAAAATTGCAGATTTCATCAAACAACAAAATACTAGTTATAGCACCACATCCTGATGATGAGACATATGGTTGTGGAGGTGTGCTATCAATATATAAGGGGCAATGTGATGTTATTCTTCTAGCCTACGGCGAGACTGGTAATCCCAACTGGACCAAGGACAGAACACTTAGGGTAAGGTGTGAGGAATTTAGAAATGCTATGAAAATGGCAGATGCTACAATAGCTGCCGAATTTGGAATTACCAATAGAAGAGTTTCTGAGAATCTTGAGCAGATAATCCAGTTTGATTATTCTAAATATGACTATATATTTGTGCCTAATAGACGGGATAGACATGGTGACCATAGCTGTGTGCTGCGCGCACTAAAGAAATCCAGAACACTAAAAAAAGGTGTAACAATTTTACAATATGAGATGTGGGGGGCATTGCCAAATGCTACTCACTATCTTGATATATCAAATGTTATTGATGAAAAAGAAAAGCTAATGCTTTGTTATAAGAGTCAGGAAGAACGAATTCCATATTGCGCTAGAATTAAAGCTAGAGATTATTACAAGGCTCTTGAGACCTATGATAAGAAATGCCAGTATGCTGAATTGTTTTATCTGGAACCTTCATGGATAACTACGCTTGGTGTTAAAGTCAAAAATGTAATTGGGTATTGGGCCAAGAATGTAGCATTAAGATTTAGGTGAATGTTAAAAATTTAGACAATAGGGCTAGTTTGAGTACTTGGGGGAATGCAAATGATCTATATTCTTTTTGATAATCCGAGCAAGATTGATTATGTTGTGAAAGCGATAGCTGTAGCTGGAAAGCCTTATGAGGTTATGAATATAGGTGGTGAGAATGGCCCTTTTTTCAAGAAGATTTATTCTTGTTGCCGCAAATGTAGTAAAAGAGTTAAGTCAGGAGATGTGATTGTTTGTTGGCTGGATATCATGGGGGTTATTTGTTACTGGCTTACAAAGAGGAAAGATATAAGGATTATTAACATAAATATATTGTTAAAAGAAAAGGCAACCGTTAAAAATCTTATCTTTAGAAAGTTATATCGAGGAGCTCTTCAAAGTGACAGAATGACAGCTACTGTTACTTCTGCAGAATACGGAAATTATCTGAATGAATTTTTGAATATAAAACGTGATTATGAATTGTTACATGATGCATATAATCCTGTTAAATTGATGGCTAAAGAGGGAGATGTATCTGCTCCGGTTACTAAGAAAAGTGTCTTTTGTGGAGGCCGAAATGGGCGTGACTGGAATATGATAATTAAGATTGCTGGCAAAATGCCAGATGTGACCTTTAATCTGGTAATGCCGGCGGATGTGCATCGTATATATGAAGGACAGTTTAAGAGCGAAGCATGCAAGAACATAAAATGTTTTGTTGAAGTATCGAGAAATAAGTTTGCGGAGGTTATGGATTCATCAGCTATCGTAGCTATGCCGCTTGATTCACAGGCACCATCTGGATTGTTGGTGTTCTATCAGGCTACTGCCAGAGGCAAGATGATCATTACGACTGATACTGTTACAACAAGGGAATACTTTAGTGATGGAAGAGGTGTTCTTTGTGACGATAGTATTGATAGTTGGGTGGAGCAGATTGGGTACTACCTTGACCACGAAGAAAAATCCAAAGAAGTGAATAAAAAGTGTCATGAATTTCTGATAGATAGTTGTTCTGTAGAAAACTACCAGAGAATACTTGGAAATTTGGTAAGAAATATAACTGACAACTAGTGAGGTTGTAAGGATAAGATGAGTATAATTCGAATTATTTTACCACTTTTTTATTGCGTAATAGTGGGAACTGCATATAGCTTGGTTTTTAGGAAAAAATTCATTGATTCGCTTGCACCTGTTTTTGGTGTGCAAATAATACTGATCCTGTTAGCTGGTATAACATTTGAGAAATTGTCCTTTGGAATTTGGATAGGGGCTATTTTGGCAATTGGGATTATTGTAATTGTGTGCGCTATAGAAAAATCACTGGATAGACTTATAGATGTGTTTTGTGATTCCTCGAAATCGCTGGATTTAAGCGTATGTCTGTTTGTTATAATTTATTTCATTATCTTTTTATCAAATGTTGGCAAGCATTATAACATGTGGGATGAGTTTTCACATTGGGGATGGTTTGTAAGAGAATCGTATAATAATGATTTTTTATATTGCATTTCGCAGAAAATATTTGAACATAAGGAATATGTACCTGGGGTTACTATATTTGAGACTTTATGGTGCAGGCTTTCACTTAAATACAGTGAGCCTAATGCATATCGTGGAATACAGATGTTGCAGGCATCTATGCTATTGCCTGTAGTGACAAGAATATCTACGGGAGTCTCACAGCATTTTGCCGACAAGGCACGAAAGATGTTGCTACTTGTTGTTAATCTGTTCATTATTTTCGCAGTTCCACTTTTTTCGGAGTTGCCATTTTATCATACTTTGTACGAGGATTTGATACTTGGCGTATTTGTGTTCTATTGTATTTGGATAACGGTATCAGAAGAGTTTGGTAGATATAGTTTATTTTTGTTTGGATTATCACTGAGTAATCTCATGTTGTGTAAAATGACAGGTCTTGCATTTGTACCTGTTTTGTTCTTGTTTTATGCTGTATGGCATAATCTTTTTTCTGATAAGACAATATCAAGGATCAGGATATGGATTGGAGCTGTAATATCTGTGGCTATCTCTGTGATTCCATGGCGTTTGTATAATTCCTATGTTAAGGCAAAAAGCGTTATTGGTATGAGCCAGAATTACGGCTCTGTTGAGCTTGGTTCTGTGCTGGATGTTATTACTCACAATGGAGCTATTTCTTATCAGAGTCAGGTTGAAGAAGCGTATTTAAGTGCGCTGGCTCAAAAAGGGATTATAGGGAATCTGTCATATATTTGGATAGTGTTGGGATGTACAGTTTTGTTACTTCTATTTATGCTCGTGGTGGATAACAAAGAGGATAAGAAGAGGATAGGACTAATAACACTTTGGGGGGGGCTTGCTGGTATTTACTATGCTTTTCTCATGTACTTTATGTATATGCTGATGTTCTCTGAGTACGAAGCAACCGGAATAGCGAGCTATACAAGATATATGTCGACATATGTTCTTATTATGCTTTTGATAGTTGCGATGACTTTTATTGTTTATGGCTCTGCAAGATTTAGGTTTGTTTCCTATCTGGCTGCTATTATGCTTGCAGAGAATGTACTTGTTTTCTGCGATGCATTCCAGCTTTTGCCGGGTATTTTTACCCACGATGAAGTGTGGTATGAGGGACATGTGGATTATCTTAATAATTCTTTACCAGAAGGCGCCAACGTTTTATTTATATGCTCATTGGCTGATATGAACGCTGTGGGTAGGGTACAGTTTTATTGTGATGATATTAGTCTTACAGGGGGAATATTTGGCGCGTCACAGTATGAGGGAGATGTATGGAGTCAGGATTTATCAGTGCCAGAATTTATTGATAGATGCGCTAGCAGTGACTATGTGTATTTCTTTTCCTATGATGATAGCTTTGTAGAATTATATCAGGATGCTTTTGCGGATAAGAATGTTATTACTCTTGGCAAGTTATATAAGGTCGAGAGGGTCGGTGATAAAATACAAACGTATCCTGTTAACTAATCGGGATGGAAATTAAAAGTATATGAGTGGAGAGTTTGAATGCAGATAAGCATGTCAGAAGTGATTAAGAAAGTAGACATAAGGTATAAAGTGGCTTTTTTATGTACTTTCATAGTTGGGATATTATCTCAGGGAATGGGTTTGTTCAATAAATTTTCTGTATTGGATGATGTGACCAATTATGGAGCAGGAATGACTTATGAGATTGGCAGGTGGATGCTAGATATACTTGCCAGATTTGAAGTGTTTATATTTGGCGATGACAATTTTAGCCTATCTACTTATAACGGCTTTATAGGGATTCTTTTTATTGCGCTTTCTGCTTGCGTGGTAATAGAGATTCTTGATATCAAGGATGTTTATATATGTGCTTTTATTGCGGGAATAATGGTGGCATTTCCGGTTATCACCTGTATTTTCGCGTATATGTTTACACTTCATTTCTACATGATTTCTTTATTCATTGGATGTCTCGGTACTTATTTCATCTGTAAGAAAGAAAAATGGCCTTATTGGGCGCTGGGAATAGTATTGATCACAATTTCTGTTGGTATCTATCAGGCGTTTATTCCTGTTGTTACAACTATAATGTGCATCTACCTGATCGGATATTGCAATGAAGCTAAGGAAAGCAGGGACATTGTCAGGAAGATAGTTGTTGTGGGTTGTAGCTGTATACTGTTTCTTGGTTTGTATTATGTGATCAACAGCCTTTATTTGAAGGTTATGGGCTTGGAACTTGTTAATTACAGGGGCATGGCTGAGGTAGGAAGCGTTTCAATCGGAGTGTATCTTGTCAGAGCTATTTCCGCATTTAAGGAAGTGTTAGTGCCCAAGACAGATATGACCTATTTCATGTTCCCTGGCGGGCTACTGGTGACGTATAGAGTTGCTCTGGTTGTGGCTGCAGTTATGAGTATAGTTATGCTGATCAGAGTGTTTAAGAAAAATAAGATTGCTGCTGTATTATGCGCAATCTTGGTGTTGGTGCTTCCAGTATCTATAAACCTAATTGTGGTGATGGTTGAAAGGGCTTATATACACGCTTTGATGGTATATGCACATCTTTTTATCTTCGTGTATCTTGCATGGCTGATTGAAAGAGTTGGATTTGCAGGACTTGAGGAAAAGGTTGGAAAGTGCCTGTCTATTATAGCTGCTGTAGGAATGATTGTTGTTCTTTTGATGTTCTGCAGGCTCGACAATAAGTGTTATCTCAAAGCGTCATATGCTCAAATGGATGCGATTAGTTATGCTACTACTCTTATTACTGAGATTAAGAGCGTCGATGGGTATAAGAGTGATATGCCGGTTGCGTTTATAAATTCAGGAAATGTAGCTGATAGTACGCTTCAGGCCGGAGACCTGGGACATTTGGAGGATATTCAATTCATTCCATATTATGATGTTCGCGGGTATGTTAATTCATATTCTTTCAGGGAGTTTATGAGACAATGGTGCGGCTTTTCTGCACCAAATGCGGATGAAATGTACTTCGCGGGGTTAGATGAAGTAAAAGAAATGCCACATTACCCAGATGAAGGTTCTATCAAGATTATAGAAGACACAGTAGTTGTAAATTATTGATTGGCAGACCAGTGAGATGGGGGAGAATATACAGGTGAGCAAATATTTTAGAGTCGCACTAATTATAGAAGGAGCGGTTGTTTTATTGATCGCCCTTTTATTCCTTAGGCCAGAGATGAGCGTAAGGTATGGTGGCGACTCTCTTTTTTCGGATAGTGCTATTTCGCTGGAAGGGTTATTTGATGTAACGGAGGTTGGTTTCTACGCAGATAACTCTATTGCTGAGAACATTGAGATAGCGTCAGCGCTGGATAAATATCACTTTGATAGCTATAAGGCAACTATTCGTTATATAGCTAATGATGCATCTAACACCTTTGCACTTGTGGATGATAAAGGAAACAAGATTACTGAGAATGTGGTGCTGCCTTCTAATGAAGGTGATGTGACAGAGTACACTGTGGATTTGAAGACTCTTGGATCAGGCTATTATAAGACTAGTATCAGATACAATGGAAATGGTTATCTATATGTATATGGAGTTGAGATTAGTGAGACTAGTCATTTTAAGATGACATTGCTACTGGTGATTATTGGTATTTCTGCAGTGATTGATGCGCTATTGACGCTTGATTTTGCAGGCTTTGTAAAGCGCATCGCAGGAAATGTTGATAAGTGGATGGTTCCATATGATGGAAAAGTGACAATGTCGCCGGGCTTATATAAGGTTATCATAATAGTATTTCTTGTAATCGCTGTTGCTCTGAGATTGTGGAAGATTGGCTTTGTTCCTGGAAATGGTGCAATTAACAACGATGAGGCTTTTTCAGGGTATGAAGCGTGGTCAATGCTTAATTACGGCTATGATTCTCATGGCTATGTTAATCCTGTTTATCTGGCTGTTTGGGGAAGTGGCATGAGTGCACTTCAGTCCTATGTGATCATGCCATTTGTGGCGCTCCTGGGACTTTCACCCTTAGCTTTAAGGCTTCCATCAGCTCTTCTAGGAATTTTCACTGTTATAGCCTTTTACAGGTTGTTTGTAAAAAGAGAACAGGACGCACTTGGAATAATAGGGCTTATTGCGATGGCTATTATTCCCTGGAATGTTATGACCAGCAGATGGGGTCTTGATTGTGACTTTTATCCAGCCTTTGTACTGTTTGGGACACTTTTTCTTTTGAAGGCCAAAGATAATTCCAAGTGTATTATGCTGTCCATGTTATTCTATGGGCTGTCTTTATACTGTTATGCTGCGCCCTGGATCGTAATGCCATTTTTGGTTATTGGACAGGGAGCATACATGCTGGCTGCCGGCAAATGCAGATGGGATAAGTGGTGGACGGTTGGGCTACTTATTTTGGGAGTTATTGCATTTCCGCTTCTACTATTCGTGGCGGTCAATGTTGGTATTATTCCAGAAATCCGCACTGGTTTTATTTCTATTCCTGCTATTGATTTCAGAGGCGGAGAGGTTGGAATAAAGAATGCTGCAAGGAACCTTGGTAAGTTCTGGAAGGTTATTGTGCTTCAGAATGATGGACTTTTGTGGAATTCTATAGGCAAGATTGGCATTTACTATATGATAAGCGTGGTTCCTGTTGTTATAGGTATGCTCTCCAGTATCAGAGCACTTGCACGCAAAGAGGAATATAGAACGCTTGATGGCCTTATGTGGATATGGTTTATATGCGGAATTGTTCTTGCGGTGAATGTTGATAACAATGTAAACAGGAGCAATATTATTCATATACCTGTTATTTACTTTATAGCGCTGGGAATAGCAGCTATAGTAAGATTATTGTATAATTCCAAGGCTAGAGCACTGATATTTGGTCTTGCCGGAGTTTACGTTTTTTATTTTGTCTGGTTCGTGAGTTATTACTTTGGCAGCTACAGTGAGGAATTTGGGGAGGCTTTCGATAAAGGTCTTCCAGAAGCGCTAGAGTATGCGCAGGCTCTGGAACATGATAAGATACATGTAGATGTTTCCTATCCAGTGGTTTTATTCCGTGCCAAGGTGCCTACTGCGGAAATAGTAGATCCGGAGAATAACTTCTGGGAGACTCATTGTACAGACGAATACAGGATTACTTATTTTCAGGATAAAGCGCCAGCTGAAGGCGATGTTTATATAGGGAAGACTTCTGAAGTTTCAGGGTTCATGGAGCAGTATGGACTTGAAACAATGGAGTTTGGATATTTTACGGTAGGACACTATTGAGATAATGTATAAGTGTAATGCCTGATATTTATTGAGGATATAGTAATTTATGAGTGATTTGATATCAATTGTAGTGCCTTCCTATAACGTGGAAGACTATATAGACAAATGTGTAGACAGTATATGTCATCAGGATTATGAGAACATAGAGATAATCCTGGTTGATGATGGAGCGACGGATGGAACTGGTGCTAAGTGCGATGAATGGGCTGGGCGCGATGCAAGGGTTCAGGTGATCCATCAGGAGAACCAGGGGCTTTCCGGAGCAAGGAATGCTGGAATCAGAGCAGCTAAGGGTAAGTTTATCTCTTTTATCGATTCTGACGATATGATTGCGCCTGACTATGTGTCCACGCTGCACGACTGTATTATAGAGAATGGCACGAGAATGGCGCAGGGCTTATCCAAGAACTTTTTTCAGGAAGAGGATATAGCTGGTTTTGTTAGCTGTGATGACCGAAGGGTAATCTCCGGCTATGATATGTGTAAGACTCTTATGAGTGAGTACAAGATGGGCTGGGGCATTGTTATGACCAAGATGTTTGAAAAGAGCCTGTTTGATGATCTGGAATTTCCTCTTGGTCATATTCATGAGGATGAATATCTGGTATATAAGCTGTACTGGAATTCTGGCAAGGTGGCATTGACGGACAAGATTGTTTATTACTATCGTTCTAAGAGAAAGGGTAGCATCACCCATTCTGGTTATAGTCTGAAGCGCCTTGATTCTGTATATGCAAGGCAGGAGAGATGTGAGTTTTTCAAGGCTCTTGGGGAAAAAGAGCTGTATCAGCTGGCCAAGCTTGGCTTATGCACTACTGAGATAGAGAATCTCAAGAAATTAAGGGAATCAGATGTTGAGGACAAGGGTAGCTATATTGATAAGATAGAGCAAGACCTTAGGGCGAATCTGAAAGAAATCTGGAAAGCGGAGCATATCAGTGCCAAGAAGAAGGTTTCTCTATGGATGGAGAGGTATATGCCGGGACTTAAGGGAATTCTGAAAAAGTAGTGTTATGTAATCTTTAATTATTCTAGTGAGAAAAATTCATTGCATGTAGTAAATAGTAAGGGGCAATGGCATGAAGAAAGTTCTTCATTTACTTAGTGGCGGAGGCGCCGGAGGAATAGAGGTTCTGTGTGAGCAGATAGGGCTTCGCGGAGAGTACTGCCATGAGTTTTGCTTTCTCTTTTCTGCAGGGATTATTGCTGACAGGATGAAAGAGAAGGGTATAACTACATATGACCTGAGCAGTGAAGGTTTTATGGGGAAGCGTAGTCGCCTTAAGGAGATTTTTCTTGAGGGTGGTTACGATGCGGTCGTAGTGCATCATGAGGGTGTTAAGATTTATTATCTGTATGAGATGCTCATCAGGCTTGCAGAAAGAGAAAAGCTCCTGGAAGTGACCTTTATTAAGTATCTCCACTGCGCTTTTGATGAGGGTGTGTTTTATACAGGAAACTGGATTGAGGACAGAATTCATCATTTTATGCTGGGCAGGACCTTAAATGATTCTGATCATATTGTTGCGGTGTCTGAATTTGCAAGAGATTCCTATGTTGATGAGTATGGCATAGAAAGAGCAAAAATCAAGGTAGTATATAACGGGATAGATGTGACAAAGAGTGCTTTCAGAGAAAAAACAGATAGCCTTGGTGCTGAGGATGCGAGTCGCGATAGTAGTCACCTTCTGTACATTGGTAGGGTTGTTCAGGAAAAGGGCCTGGAAGTTCTCTTAAGGGCAATGGCTCTTTTGAAGGACAGGGGAGTTGAAAGCCAGCTTGATGTGCTGGGTGATGGCGATGCAAGGGCATCTCTAGAGGAGCTATCTGCAGAACTTGGCATTTCTCAAAACGTGGTTTTCCATGGCGTTGTTATGGAAAAAGAGGATTATTATAAAGCTGCAGGTATTTTTGTATATCCATCAACCTGTCTTGAGGCCTTTGGTATTTCTGTTATTGAGGCAATGAATGAGGGGCTTGTGTGTGTTGCCTCCAGAATAGGTGGAATTCCGGAAATCATGAGTGATGATTCGCAGGGGATTTTGTTTGAGGCAGGTAGTGTTGGTGCTCTGGCTGATGCCATTGTGGAAGCGCAGAGGAGATGCAGTGCCGATTTTTATGAGGATTATCGCGAAAAGATAATAGCGCGAGTAGCTGAGTTTGATATTGAAAAATCAGTCGGTGAATTAGAAGTGCTGATATAAATCGATGCTAAATATGAAAAAGAATCGTGTATAAAGTGTCGAGAATAATTTGGATAGTGATGTATGGAAAAAACTAGAAATGAGCTGATTTCGGTGGTAGTGCCGATTTACAATGCGGAAAAGTACATAAGAAGATGCGTGGATAGTATTCTGGCTCAGAGCTACAGGAATCTTGAGGTAATCCTGGTGGATGATGGTTCAACAGATTCTACTCCTGGGATACTGGATGAG
>JAEEGL013528445.1_pt1 | contig 12834 bp, 7 predicted proteins | sample 9134231 | NCBI WGS metagenome assembly JAEEGL01 (sample SAMN16246548, study PRJNA631951) | gut metagenome | biome: gut microbiome; feature: rumen; material: fiber-attached | host: Bos | place: Iran: Karaj | collected 2018-10
GAAGGCTCTGATCTTCGACTGCTATTATGACAATTACAAAGGCGCCCTGTCCTACGTCCGGGTGTTTGACGGCACCGTGAAGGCAGGCACCAGGATCCGTTCCATGGCGACCGGAAACGTGTTCGAGGTGACGGAAGTCGGGACGTTCTCCCCGCTGCCCCAGCCGCAGGAGGAGCTCTCCGCCGGCGAGGTCGGCTACATCGCCGCCTCCATTAAGAGCGTTGCGGAGACCAAGGTCGGCGATACGCTGACGGATGCCGACCATCCCGCGGACAAGCCGCTGCCCGGATACAAGCAGGCGCAGCCGATGGTATTCTGCGGAATCTATCCGGCGGACGGCGCACATTATGACGACCTCCGGGATGCGCTGGAAAAACTCAAGCTCAACGACGCCTCACTGTCCTTTGAGCAGGAAACCAGCCAGGCGCTCGGATACGGCTTCCGCTGCGGGTTCCTGGGCCTGCTGCATATGGAGATCATCCAGGAACGGCTCGAACGCGAGTTTGACCTGGACCTCGTTACGACCTCCCCGTCGGTCATCTACAAGGTGCACCGGACGGACGGGACGGAGGAGATGATCGACAACCCGTCCAACCTGCCTCCGGCCGGCGAGATCGACTGGATGGAGGAACCGGTCGTGGACGCTTCGATCATGACCCCGTCCGAGTTTGTCGGCTCGATCATGGAGCTCTGCCAGGAGCGCCGGGGCACGTTCGTGGACATGAAATACATCGAGGACAACCGCGTTTCCATCCACTACGTGCTGCCGCTCAACGAGATCATCTATGACTTCTTTGACCAGCTCAAATCCCGCAGCCGCGGCTACGCCTCCTTTGACTACGAGCTGAAGGAATACCGCAAATCGGACCTGGTGCGGCTCGATTTCCTGCTCAACGGCGACATGTGCGACGCGCTTTCCGTGATCGTCCATGCCGACCGCGCCTACGGCAAGGGCAGGGCTGTGGCCGAGAAGCTCAAGGACGTCATTCCGCGCCAGCAGTTTGAAATCCCGATCCAGGCGGCCGTCGGCGGCAGGATCATTGCCCGGGAGACCGTCAAGGCGGTCCGCAAGGACGTTCTGGCCAAGTGCTACGGCGGCGACATTACCCGCAAGAAGAAGCTCCTCGAAAAACAGAAGGAGGGCAAGAAGAGGATGCGCCAGATGGGATCGGTCGAGGTCCCGAGCGAAGCGTTCATGAGCGTTCTGCGCATCAACTGAAACCGACATGCCCGGCCTGTACGTTCATATCCCGTTCTGCGTCAGAAAATGCAGATACTGCGATTTTGTGTCTTTCCCCGATCCGGACGGGATCGGGGATTATCTTGCTGCGCTGGAAACCGAGATCCGGATGCGCCCGCAGGAGGAAGCCGGGATGCCGGAGGCGTTCGATACGGTCTTCCTTGGCGGCGGCACGCCGTCCCTGCTCTCCGGGGCGCAGATGGAGCGCCTGATGGACCGGCTCCGGAGCAGCTACCGGATCCGGCCGGACGCGGAGATCACGGTGGAATGCAATCCGGGGACGGCTGACCGGGAAAAACTGGCCGCCTATGCCGGATCCGGCATCAACCGGCTTTCCGTCGGGCTCCAGTCCGCATCGGACGCGCTGCTTGCCCGGATCGGGCGGATCCACCGGAAGGCGGACTTCCTCCGCTGCATGGAGGACGCCGAGGCGGCCGGGCTGATAAACCGGAGCGCGGACGTCATGCACGGGCTGCCCGGGCAGACCCTGGACGATTATCTGGAAACGCTGGAAACGGCGGTCGGGTGCGGGATTACCCATCTGTCCTCCTATGCGCTGATCCTTGAGGAAGGAACCCCGCTGTACGCGGACGTGAGGAGCGGCAGGGAAACGGTTCCGGACGAGGACGAAATGGCGGACATGGAGGATGCAGGACTGGAACTGCTGGAGCAGCAGGGCTTTGAGCGGTACGAGATTTCCAATTTTGCCCGCCCGGGGTATGCCTGCCGGCATAATATCGGCTACTGGGAGAACGGGCCCTATCTCGGCCTCGGGATCGCGGCGCATTCCTCCCTGCGGCGGGGCGGTCGGATGGCCCGGACCGCGAACCGGAAGGACCGGGCGGGATACCTCGCCTGCCTGCGGGAAGGGCGGCTCCCGTTTGAGACGGAGGAGGAGATCCCGGCCCGCGAGGAAATGCTGGAGACCGTAATGGTCGGCCTCCGGATGACGGCGGGGATTTCGCTTGCCGGGTTCCGGGAACGCTTCGGGATGGACCTGATGAAAGCCTATCCGGATTCCGTGCGGGAGCTGGCCCGGAAGGGGTGGGCACGGCGCACGGAAAAACGGTTTTTCCTGACAAAAGAAGGGCTCGATCTTCAGAACCGAGCCCTGGGGTACTTTTTCCTGGAATCAGACCGGAATTAACGGACCTGATTCACTCCTTCGGAAGGGGATGGCCGGTCCGCTCGAACTCGTCCCAGTGGCCGAGCGGCGCTGTCGCGTCAATTCCCAGTTTTGCCGTGTGAATGCCGTAGTTGTCCCGGCCGAATCCGACCGTGTTCGGAAGAACCAGAAGCCCGCGTTCCGCCCGGAGGCGCGTGGAAACGGCCCACAGGATTTCCTTCGGATCATCCACGTTCACATCATGATCCACCACCACAAAGTTTTTCAGGAACTTGAAAACCGCGAATGCGCCGAGCATGGCGTTGCGCGGCTCGTCTTCGAGCTGCTTGCGGATGGATACGGCGCCGGTCAGGTAGTTGTTGCACAGCTGCAGGCTGATCCCGCGCACGTCGATATTCATGCTTTTGAGCATGGTATAGATCGACGCTTCCCTGGGCGTGGCCAGCAGGGTGACATCGTCCCGGGACCCGGCGTGGATGGACTGCAGGATCGGGTTGTCTCTCGTCGTGATCGCGGTGATGTGCAGGACCGGGTTGTCCATGACGGGGACATAGTATTCCATGAAATCCCCGAACGGGCCTTCGGGTTCGACCTCGCCGGGAACCAGATAGCCCTCGATCACCAGCTCGGCCCGCGCCGGGACTTCCAGATCCACGGTCAGGCAGCGGACCAGTTCGACCGGCTCGCCGCGGAGCCCGCCGGCCAGTTCCAGCTCGTCGACATCCCGCGCGGGACCGCAGGCCGCCGCAAGCAGCTCGGCCGGATGGTTCCCGACCGCGACCGCGACTTCCAGCCGCCGGCCCCGTTCGGCCGCATGCTTGTAGTAGGCTTCCAGGTCCTGCCGGGGGGACATCCGAAGTCCCGTCCGGTCCGGACCCTTGAGCTGCATCCGGTTGATGGAGCAGTTGCGGATGCCGGTTTCGGGATCCTTCGCGATGACCATGCCGGCTGAGATGAACCGGCCGCCGTCTTTCGGGGCGTGCTGGATGAAGGGGAATCCCAGGATATTGACCGCGTCCCCGGTATAGACGTGCGTCTGGACCGGCGCGGCGGAGCGGTCCACCAGCACGGGCGGAATCCGGTCCGCGGTGCGCCGGGAGAACACCTCCGGGAGCTCCCCTGCGGTGCAGGAGAGCAGGGCGGCGAGGAAACTCCGGTCGGCAAAGAGGTTGTTGACCATGGAGGCATCCGGATATCCTTCGATGGAACGGAACCAGATGCTTTTCCCGCACGCTTCCTGGCGGCGCATCCGCTCGCCGAGACTCTCCAGCGGACAGGGCTCATCGATAACGTCAAGACGCCCGGTTTCGGACAGAAACCGCAGATAGTCCCTCAGATCGCGAATCATGCAGCGCGTCCTTTCTTACTTCTTGTTGTCCGGGTTGTTCTTGGAACCGAACCCGGTTATGATGGCGATCGCCATGATGATCAGCAGGATAATGCAGTAGAAGTTGTGGGTTGCAATGGTCATGGGCGTGATGGCGACTTCCGCGCTGCCGTTTGCCAGGGAGGCGGGAAGCACCGTATGCACGGTCCACGGCGCGAGGGCGGCAAGGCTCAGGCCCGCGCAGTCCATGAGGTTGGCGCGGCGGTACTTGTTGACCCCGTATTTTTCACCAAGCTGGGCGATCACGTCGCCGAGGGCGACCATGCCGACCGCCACGACACCCGTGATCCAGCCCATGATGCCGATGGAAAGGCCGGTGATCGCTTCGGTGCTCTTCGGGCCTTTCGCCAGATTGGTCAGGAACGCGGAGATCTCTTCAATCACGCCGCTTTCCTGCATGATGCCGAGCATCATGAACGCGCCGAACAGCATGAATACCGTCCCCGCGGTCCCGGTGATCGCGTCGATGAACAGGCCGCCGACCTTCCAGCCGCCCGGGTAGGAGAAGATGTCGCTGAGCTTATACAGCCCGGAAACGCATCCGAGCACGATGCCCGCGAGCGTGCCGATCGAGAGGGAAACGATCAGGTTCTGCTTGAGCAGGCAGCAGACAATGACAATGACGGGAACCAGGATCATCAGGAGGCTCCTGGCGTTGAATGCGAGCGAGGAGGCGTCCGCCGCGGACTGCCCGGACCCGCCGAAGATCAGGATCGCGATAAACGAGAGCACGGCGGCCGGGATGGAATACCAGACCCTGGTGCGGACGACGCCGCCCATATCCGCGCCCTGCGTGTTGGCGGAAGCGATCGTGGTATCGGAGATCGGGGCCAGGTTGTCACCGAAGAGCGCTCCGGAAACCAGCGCGCCGGCCATCACGCCGGGGTTCACGCCGGCGAGCACGCCGATCGGGAACAGAACGGGGAAAGAGACCACGTTCGTTCCGACGGAGGTTCCGGTGGACATGGAGAGCAGGCAGCAGATCAGGAAGCTGATCGCCGCGAAGATGCCGCCGCCGAGGTGGGAGCGGATCACGAGGCTTGCCAGCGTATTGATCAGGCCGCTGCCGGAGACCAGTTTGCCGTTGACCGCGGCGAGAATGACGGCGACCGAGATGATGCCGAATATGGGGCGCGTCAGCCCGCGCAGCGCCGCTTCGCCGTAGGCGGACATGTTCTTGGCGAACGGCGCGCCGATGACGATGGCCGCGAAGAAGGCCAGGCAGTAGCCGTTCACATTCGACTGGTGGGTCCCGGCGATGACGATGAAGATCACCGCGATGATCAGGGGGATGTACTTTCCGGCCTTGCCGAACCGGAATTCGAGTGTTTTGTTTTCCATACCGATTTCCTTCCTTTCCTAAATCCAGTTCCGGGACAAAAAAAGTCCTGTCCCGCGTTTTTGCTGGGACAGGACTGGCTCATCCTGCGGTGCCACCCGGCTTGATGCTCAGAAAGCATCCTCTCGTGCATACCCGTGATATGCCGGCTTTGTTTACGGAGAGCCGCTCCGTCTCACATACTCCGGCACCCGCCGTTTCTGTTCGCCCTCAGAAGGCCATTCCGATCCGGATACAGGTCTGCCTTTCAGCGTACGGCAGCTCTCTGAGCCTGTGGATCCTGACGTACTTACCCTTCGTCAACGGTTTGTTCTTTGAGAGTTTAACGCGGCGAAGTATAAAAATCAAGCACCAATTCAGAATTTTGGAGGGAAGCGAAAAATCCTCCAGATCCAGGAGGGGGCCTCCCTAGAGAATCCGCCGGAACAGGGCGGCGGTCCGCAGCCAGGACAGCCACGCGCACGCCCATTCCTTCGGATTGAGCGGGAAACGGGACGCCCATTGCCCGGCTTTCCGGTCCAGGGGAAGGATCCGGAATTCCATTTTCGGTTCTTTCCGGAGCCGGACCCAGGTGGGGACTGCCCGGACCGCATCCAGTGAGACCGCCCCGTCCGGACGGCGGATGAAGCGCAGGAAGAACAGGATCCCGTCTTCCCGGAACGGGGTAGAGAGGGGGCGGCGCTTCCGGAAACGCTGGTTGGAAAGCTCGTTCCCGGTCGAATAGAGACAGAGGGTCCTGCGTCCCGGATGATCCGTGCTCTGCAACCATTCGGCCGGCTGCAGGACGTGGGAGTGCCCCCCGATGATGACGTCCACACCGAGTTCGCACAGCTGCTGGGCCATGGCGCGCTGCTCTTCGGAAGGGCGGCGCTCATATTCCGTGCCCCAGTGCAGGAACAGGACGGTGACGTCAGCACCTTCGGCGCGCATCTTTTCGCAGGCGGAGGAGACGCCGGCATACAGGAGTTCCGGCCGGCTCATCCGGAAGGAACTGATCAGGGGACGGAATTCCGGCGGTACCGGGATGCAGTTGAGTTCCGGACCGTCCAGTCCGAGCGTCTCCGTTTCATAGGTAAAGCAGGCCATTCCGATCCGGATCCCGTGAATGTTTACGACCCGGAATTCCGGTTCGTCCGCGCGGAGCCTGGTCCCGAGATTATCCAGCCCGGCTTCCCGGATGACCCGGATCGTATGGAAAAAACCGTCGGCTTCCGTATCGAAGGAATGGTTGTTGGCGGTCAGCAGCAGGTCAAGCCCGGCATCCCGGAGCGCATCGACAAGGGAATCCGGGGAATTGAACCGGGGATACCCGCTGTAGGGACGGCCGGGACCGCACAGGGTGGTCTCAAGATTGGCGACGGAGCAGTCCGCACTTTCCAGATAGGGACGGATATGGGAAAAGACGGGATCGAAATCATAGGTCCCGTCTTTCTGCAGGCAGGAATCCAGAATCGGCTGATGCATGAGGAGATCCCCGGTCACGCAGAGAACGGCCTGCTGCGCGGCAGGGTTGCCGCTTTCTGCTGTTTCCAGAAGATTCCGCTCATAAAATAGTCTTCTTTCCATTTACACAACCAATCCCAAATGTTACAATTCTGTTAAGTATCGGTTACAGATTTATTAACGCTCTTTAAATAAACTGTTAATGGAATGATACCGCAGCCGGTCTGAAAACGGAAGTCCCGCGCCGGAAGCACGGATCCGGAGGAACGGCTGCCAGAATGCGAGCAGCTTATGAACCTGATTTATCGGGCAATCCGGAAAACCGCATATCTCTGCAGCGGCCCCGCTGCGGCGCTCGGCCGGCGGATGCTGAAAATGGACCGGTATGTCACGGAGTACGGTCCGGAGATGGCGGACGAGTTCAACTATGTTGTCATATTCGGCGCGGGCCTTCTCTGGAGGACCGGCGAACCTTCCCCGGTCCTGCGGGACCGGCTGGATCAGGCGCTGCGGGTGGAAGAGGAATCCGGCAGGGCATTCCTGTTCGTATGTTCCGGCGAGTGCAGGGGCCCGGAGTATGATGAGCCCGGAAAGATGAAGGAGCATCTTCTGGCCGGCGGCATCCCGGAAGAGCGGATCCTGCTGGACCGCAGGGGAAACAGCACCGGCGCCACGGTCAGCAGGCTGAAGCATTTCGGAATTGACAATGCGATCCTGGTCACGAACGCATTCCACGCGCCGCGCGCAGCGTTTCTGGCGGAGGAAAGCGGGATTCGCGCTGCCTGCGCCATGGTGCGGGAGCAGGGTTATCTCAAATACCGGCAGATGTGCAACCGGGAAGGTCTTGCGCAGTGGAAGGATTTCGGGAAAACAAAGCTTGGCAGGGCCTTTGAAAAGGCCAAGTATGCTGCCTTTGGTTTCCTGCCGGTCCGGGTGGGACGAATCCTGCAGTATGTATATAAGGTCCACCGGATCCCGCATCTGTTCCGGATGAAACGGTTCACGGAAAAAATCTGCTACGCTTCCGCCGATCCGCGCATGAGCGCATTGTCCGAGTATGCGGATAAGGCTGCCGTGCGGGGGTATGTCGAGCGGTGCATCGGCCCGGAACACATTGTTCCCGCCCTTGCGGTCCTGCAGGACCCGGGCGAGGTATTCAAACTGGATATCCGGCAGCGCGTGTTCTTCAAGCCGAACCACGGATGCGGCATGTATGCCCCGTTTGATCCTTCCTTCATGACCCTCCGGCCATTTGACCGGACCTTCCGGAACTGGAAGGCGGTGAACTATGCGGATGTGACGGGGGAACAGCAGTACGCCGGGATCCCGTTCCGGATCCTTGTGGAGCAGGATATCCGGGATATCAGCGCGGATTACAAGATGCTGCGCGCCTTCTGCTTCAACGGCAGAATCGAGATCATGTACATCACCCAGGACCAGTCGGCCGATACCTGGCAGGTGACGAGAAACTTTGAGCCTTCCCCGTATCTGATGTTCTATGCGCGTACGGACAACGTCTATGCGGCCCCGTCCTATGCGGACGAGATGATCCGGGGGATTGAAAAGCTTTCCAAGCCGTTCCCGTTCGTCCGGGTGGACGTCTATATGCTGGAGAATACCTGGCTGTTCAGCGAACTCACCTTTACGCCGCACCGCGGGCTGATGCGCCTGAAGCCGGGTGTCGCGGACTACCGGCTCGGCACACTGCTCTACCGGAAACTCTGGGACCTGGACACGGACGCGCTCCTGGGCATGCAGGAAGGCTCCGCGGCCGACTGCAGCGTGGTCATTGTCGCGCATGATCGGGAGGACAAGCTCCGCCGCGCCGTGGACAGTGTTCTGAAGCAGACCGTCCAGCCGGAAGAGATCCTGATCATGGACTCGGGAACCCGTCACGGCGCCGGGAAGGCGGTGGAGGACCTGCGTCCGGAACCCGGGACCGGCCCGGAAATCCGCGTGTTTGAGCTGCCATCCGGGCTTCTGGCGGGAAGCGCCAGGAACGAGGGGATCCGGCAGGCACACGGGACCTGGATCGCCCTTCTGGACGATGACGACTGGTGGGAACCGTCCAAGATCGAGAAGCAGCTGGCAGCCGTCAGGGCATCCGGGAAGGACGTGAGCTATGTCTATACCGGAAGCATCCGCCACTACAACCATGAGATGCTGATCCGGAAGCGGACGGCGCTTCTCGGGGACGGGGACCTGTCCCGGGAGACCCTCAAGCGCATGGTCTGCACCTCGTCCATGCTGATGGCGAAGAAATCCGCGCTGGAGCAGGTCGGCGGCTTTGACGAAAAGCTCGCCTTCTGGCAGGATACCGAGCTCCTGATCCGCCTGAGCCGGACGGGAAAAGCGGCATGCATCTCCGAATGCCTGACGCATATCGACTGCACGAGCACCAAGCGGTCGACGAGGCTTTCCGACCGGATCGACGGGTGGGAGGAGAGCGTCCGCTACATCAACAGCAAGCATTCGGAACTGATCGCTGCCCTGAGCCCCCAGGAACGCCTGGAGCGGCAGAAGATGATTTATGAGGACGGCGTGCGCCGTTCCGATTCCTGCGGGAATGCCCGGCGCCGACACAGCTACTGGAAAAAGCTCTGGGTTACGACCGGGAATCCGGTTTACCTGGCATCCTATCTTGTCAATCTTTCCCCGCGGGTCATTTACGGCCTGAAGGCAATCAATACCCGGCTGGTCTTCCGTCCGCAGAGGGGATTCTGATTGAAACTCGCGACCGCCCAAAACGCGAAGAGGAACATTTCCTTCGGGCTGGCGTACAAACTGTTCCAGGTGCTGAGCCAGTTTCTGATCCGCACCTGCCTGATCTATACCCTCGGCGCCGCGTACCTCGGCATCGAGGGTTTGTTTGCTTCCATCCTGAAAGTGCTGACCATGGCGGAACTCGGCTTCGGCGGCGCCGTGATCTACAGCATGTACCGGCCGCTTGCCGAGGATGACACGGCGACGGTCTGCGCCCTGCTGGCGCTCTTCAAGAAACTCTACCGCGCGGTCGGGCTGATCATCCTCTTCCTGGGCCTGTGCCTGCTGCCGTTCCTGCCGCGCCTGATCAGGGGATCGGTCCCGGACGGGCTGAACCTGACAGCCCTGTACCTGATCTACCTGGCGAACACGACCCTGACCTATCTGGCGGTAGCCTACAAATCGTCCATCCTGACCGCCCTCCAGAGAAACGACCTTCTGGACAAGGCCATGATGATCTCCCAGGGGATCCTGCTCGTGCTGCAGGTCGCAATCCTTTTGATCTGGAAGAACTATTACCTGTTCCTGACCGTCTGCCCATTCTGCACCCTCCTGAACAACGGGATCGTCTATTACCTGTGCGAAAAGCATTTCCCGCAGTACCGGCCGGCGGGGAAGGTCAGCCGGGAACTGAAAAAGGATATTGTCACCCGCATGTTCGGCATTTTCATTTCCCGCCTGAGCACGTCGACCCGGACTTCCTTCGACAGCATATTTACTTCCGCTTTCCTCGGCCTGGTCCTGACGGCCGTTTACAACAATTACCTGTACATCGTGTTCGCGGTTTCCAGCCTGATGCGGCTCCTGACGGATTCCATCAAGGCGGGGATCGGGAACAAGGTGGCGCTCTACAGCCTCCGGAGAAACTATCTGGACATGGAGAAGATGAATTTCCTGTTCATGACCGTGTCCGGCTGGGCATCTGCCTGCATCCTATGCCTGATGCAGCCGTTCATGTCCCTGTGGGTGGGGCCGGAACTGGTGCTGCCGCTCGGGACGGCGGTGCTCTTTGTGCTGTATTTCTATCTTCTGCGCATCGGGGATATCCGTACGATCTATGTCAACGCGATCGGGATCTGGTGGGAAATGCGCTACCGGGCCATCCTGGAGGCTGCCTGCAACATTATCCTGAACTATTTCCTCGGGAAGGCGTACGGGCTTCCGGGCATCCTGCTGGCCACCATCATTTCGCTGACCGCGTTCAACATCATTTACGGCTCCCCGTTCCTGTTCCGGCTGTATTTCAGGGACCAGAAGGTTTCGGATTACTTCCGGCAGCATGCGGTCTATTTCCTTGCCGCGGCGCTCTGCTGCGGGCTGACCGCCCTCCTGTGCTTCTGCCTGACCGGGAAAAGCGCGCTGGACGGGTCCAAGGGACTGCTGCTCGGACAGCTGGCGGTGCGGACGGCGGTCTGCTGCCTGTTCCCGCCGCTTTTCTACTGGCTGGTTTTCCGGAATTCCCGCCTGTACATCCTTGCCGTTCCCTGGATCCTGGATCAGATTCCTGCCCTGAAACGGGTCTTCCTGCGCATCCGGGAAACCCTGTGCCGGACGGGGAAGCACCGGGACCTTGCCCGCATCCGGCTTTCCGATGCCGAGCGGGACGCGGCGGTGCCGCTCCTGAAGCAGTGGGACCGGCGGTGGGGAAGACTGCCGTACTTCCGGAGCACGATCGGCGCTTCGGGGAGCCTTCCCGTCTGCCTGTCCGCTGCCGTGACTGCCCTGACCGGCCGGGATGGCTGCACGCCGGCTGAGGCGGCGTCCTTCCATGAAAAGCATGCCGGGGAAAAAGAAACCGGCCGTTTCATTGCGGAGTATGCGGGGCGGTACGGGGTATCTGTGGAAAACGGAGAAGGAATGCCCGTGTCCGTTCCGGGACAGGGCTCGGTCTGGATCTGTGCGCTCGGGCCGGGCAGGATGTCGGACGACGCCGGGCACTATGTCCTGCTCTCGGACTGGAGCGGGGAAACGGCAGGAATGTATGATCCGCTTTCCGCGGCAGGAGCGGCGGAGCGGATCCCGGTTTCAGAACTGCGGGAACAGATGATTCGTTACTGGGAACTGTTTCAGCGCTGATTCCGGCGGCCCCTGTCAGCGGGGGATCCGGCCGGACCCGGCGGATGGCCGGACAGTCATGGCACATTCCATAATCTGCCGGCCGCCGCACGCGAGCGCATAGATATCCGTATCCCCGGAGCGGGAAGCAAGGACCTGCACGGCATCCCCTTCGAACGCCTGGTTCAGGTAATGGATTTCCAGACGCTCCGGCGTGTTATCCAGGAAAAAACCGGACGGGCGGGCATTGAAGATGAAGCGGAGGAGTTCCGTGTTGTTCGCGTGGCCGCAGCAGTCCAGATGCAGATACTGAACCGATCCCGTGCCGGCCGGCACGGGATTTTCCATTGTGAACCGGGTGTATTCAAGGCCTTCCAGCGGCTCCCGGACGGGAAGGTCCGGGGTGACGCCGACGGTGCCGGTTTTCCGGATCGCAAACGACTCGAGATCGATCGCGCAGAGTTCCTGGCGGGACTGCATGACCGGCTCCCCGCTTTCCAGAAGGATCTCGGTATCCATCCAAATCTTGGCCGGGGAGACCAGGGAAAGGCCGCTCAGGAGCCGGACGGGCACCGCCCAACCGGGCATCGTGAAAAAGCGGAGCACATTGCGGCGGAGGACCCAGATCGCATGGTAGTTTGCCTTGAGGGTCATCTCATCGAGGGAGAGCGACCGCAGCCGCTCGCAGGCGGCGTCCTGCACAAGCCGGATTGCGGAAAAGGGGGAGAGGTGCGCGGACGGGTCGCACATGCTGAAGGATATCGGAAGCGATCTGAGATACATGCTGGTTTTCCTCCTGTCGATGCCATCATTATAGTACAGGATCCGGCGGTATCAAGCGGCTTTGGCGGCTGCGGGAATCCGCGGTTTTCCATCCGGAACCGGCCGGGACCCGGGCTGCCGGAATCCGGTTTGGTTTCACCGGAATGTCACATTTTATCCTTGCCTCCGACTTGACTATCCCCCCGGTAAGTGTTAGATTTGTTCCAGTGGTTAGCACTCGATACAAATGAGTGCTAACAGAACAGGGAGGCGAGAAAAGATGGAACTGGACTCCAGGAAGATCCAGATACTCAATGCCATCATTGATGAATACATCACATCCGCCTCGCCGGTCGGCTCCCGCTCGATCAGCAAGCTGGACGGCTTCAACCTTTCCTCTGCGACGATCCGCAACGAGATGGCGGACCTGGAGGAGCTTGGATACCTGGAACAGCCGCACACGTCCGCCGGACGCATTCCTTCGGACAAAGCCTACCGGCTCTACGTGGACACCATGATGCGCAGGGCGCAGCTGACCCGGGACGAGATCCGCAGGATCCGCTTCCATACCGACCGGCAGATCGACGACATGGAAACGCTGATGAAGCAGACCGCGAGGGTGCTCTCAGACGTTACCCAGTACACGGCCATGGTGCTTTCGCCGGAACTGGCGGAAAACCGGCTCCGCCACATCCAGCTGGTGCCGCTCCGCGAAGGAC
>JAEEGL014120553.1_pt1 | contig 12834 bp, 13 predicted proteins | sample 9134231 | NCBI WGS metagenome assembly JAEEGL01 (sample SAMN16246548, study PRJNA631951) | gut metagenome | biome: gut microbiome; feature: rumen; material: fiber-attached | host: Bos | place: Iran: Karaj | collected 2018-10
AATCGCAAATCAGCATGTTGCGGTGAATACGTTCCCGGGTCTTGTACACACCGCCCGTCAAACCATGAGAGTCACCAACACCCGAAGTCCGTTTCGGCGGCCTAAGGTGGGGGAGATGATTGGGGTTAAGTCGTAACAAGGTATCCGTACGAGAACGTGCGGATGGATTACCTCCTTTCTAGAGAAGGATATGAGGTACACGAAACTTGAGCGCCGTTCTGATTTCGTCTCGTAATCTTCGGATAACGAGGCGAACTCAGAACAGTGTAATAGTCGCGTGATACCAGGTCGGTCGCAGATAAAAGGTGAGAGCTTAACTTTTTATCTTTGAAGCCTTCTAGAGCGATCTAGTGAGCTTCTGCGACATAATTAAGCTTTAGCTATTTAATAGCGAGACACTGCGATGAGAAAAAATACGATAATTGCACAACCAAGTTGTTAAATTTTCTGTTAAAATCGCCCATCTGGGCGTTTTTTCAGATTCGCTCTATTTGAATAGCGCTTCGCCTGAAGAAAACACCCATCTGGGTGATTTTACCTAGAAAATACCGATTTAGCAGCATTTAATAAGAAATTCCAGTGAAATAGCGCTTCATCTGGATGATTTTGATAGGAAAATCGGGGGCAGTGGATTGACATAAATTGGAAAATGTACTATAATTTGTTTTACCTCAGATTTCTTTATTGTATGATAGGGAGAATCTGAAGTCTATGATCGTAATAGGACGATCATAGAAGTTCTTTTAAAGAAGGGAGGGCTTGTATGAGTCTGAAAGTTAATAGTTTAGAATTTAAGATTGTTGATGGTCCATCAAGAGACCGCTTATTTGACGTATGTAAATATACATATGATCAGGACGCTTTTGTTGTGGCGGTATTTAAAGTAGGGGGTGGCTCAAGAAATAGAACAGTTGAAATAACTTCTATTTCTATGATTCAACATGAATGCGGAAACGGAGAATCTTTCAATATCGAAGGAACGATCGATATTCCATGGTTAAATAAAACCTGCGAAAAATTCAGTGGCTACTATAATAGCAAGTCAAGGAGTGGTCATCTGAAGATCATCTTTGATTAGCAATATAACCTTCCCAAACCCCTTGTGAAGTCCCCTTACGTTTTTGTAGGGGGATTTTTTCATAAATACAGACAAGGCACGCGTCGGAATTAAACAAAAAAAGCCCTGTCCAGTATTGAGCTGCGGTCTTGAGAGATAAATATTACCGCGCTTGGACGAGAGCTTTTAGTGCTTTTGTTTGTTAAATATTACTATGTTTTTTGTTTTTGGCTTTTTATGTTTTTGCGAATTAAACATAAAAGCTATTTTTAATATATATGACTTTTTGCCCTAAGTCAAGACTTTTTGTATAAAAATATTATACAAATTTAACAGAGGTAATTGTGGAAAAACTCAAAACTTTTGACAAAAAAAGAGAAAAATAGTAGTGCAAAGTTTGGGTCGCGTTAGTGCGCGTCGCCATTGACTCGTGTGCTAAAATAGCGATATGAAAAAGAGGTATTTTGGCACGGATGGTGTGCGTGGAAAGTATGGTGAAGAACCATTGGATCATGCAACGATTCGTAAACTAGGTTTTGTGATTGCAAAGTACTTTGTCGATACGGAAGGCTATATTTTGATCGGTAAAGACACTAGGGCAAGCGGCAAAGAAATACTAGAAGATTTGAGAATTGGTTTGGGGCTTGGCGGTAAAGAGTCTAGAGTATTGAACGGAGATGTGGCAATTACGTCGCCAGCGACGGCGCTTTTAGTGAGGGAAGATGAAAACGCTTGTGCGGGTATTATGATTACAGCTTCGCATAATCCAGCTTCTGATAATGGCTTGAAGGTATTAGGTGCAGATGGTGATAAATTGAGTGATGATATTGAATTGAAGTTGGAAGAGATGCTAGAGACCCTAACTTCTGAGGAGCTCAATAATTTAATTGAGGCTAAGAATGAATTTTCTGAAGATGAGATATTAGGTTGTGAACATGAATATGCGTCTTTATTAAAGAAAGCCCTAAAAGAAGATTTTGGTTTTAATCCTGATGAAGACGCGACCAGAATGAGCTTATCTATCGCTTTGGATTCGGCGGCGGGGGCAGGTTTTAAGTTTACGCCTTGGGTAATTGATGAATTTGGTTTGGAGGCGGAAGAAGTTGGTAAAACACCCGATGGGACAAATATCAATGATGAATGTGGTGTTTTGCATCCGGATAATTTAATGGCAAGGGTTCGTGAAGGGGATTATGCCTTTGGTTTAGCTTTAGATGGCGATGCGGATAGAGTGAAACTTGTTGATGAGACAGGTCGTCTTTGGGATGGTGATAGGATAATTGCATTGTTAGCGGTTTGGTTAAGAGAGCGGGAAAAGCTTTTGAATAATACTGTCGTAATGACGGAATATAGCAATTTGTCTGCGATAAATTATTTGATAGGGCAGGGCATAAAAGTAGAAAAAGTTGTAGTTGGCGATAAAGAAGTATTGATGAAGGAAAAAGAACTAGGAGCGGTTTTAGGTGGCGAGAAAGCTGGACATATCATCTATCGTCCGTGGTTGAGTTCTAGTGATGGCACCTTCATGGCAGTATGGGTGGCGGAGATTTTGCGAGAAAAAGGATGTAAACTGTCTGAACTTTGGCCGAATTATGATGAATATCCGTCTGAACAATTTACAGTTTATGTGAAAGAAAAGAAAGAGTTATCAGAAATTGTTGGTTTTAAAGAAGCAATGAAAGAAGCAAGTGGTGAATTAGGGAACAAGGGTAGGGTTTTTGTACGATATTCTGGTACTGAGAATAAGATGCGAATTCTGATAGAATCCGACGATATGACTAAAGTTGAAAAGATTGGTAAGAAACTAAGTGAAATCGTAAAAGAACAAATAGGAGTAGAAAAATGAGTGATGTACAAATTGGCGCTATGACAGAATATGATGCTGATGTAGCTGACGATATGGGGAAGATATTAATGGGCCTTTCGTCAAAGTATGATGGTAGCCCAATTGAGCGTGAGTGGATAGAGGATGTTATAGAGTCGGCAAATCATGACATTTTATTAGCGACGATTGATGATAAGTTAGTTGGTGTGGCAACTGTATCAATTGTGATGGGACCTTTGATTAAAAAGAATGTTTATTTGGAGGATTTTGTGGTTGATCAGAAATACCAAGGAAATGGCATAGGAACTAGGTTGTTTGAGGCAGTTCAAGATTGGGGAAGAAAGAAAGGCTGTAGACGTTTGGAATTCACTTCTTCTGGAAAAGGAAAGAAGGCTTGCGCGGTAGCATTTTACCAGAAGCGTGGTGCGGAAATACGCGATACGAACGCTTTTAGAATTGAATTATAATATAAAAATAGAGCCGCATAGCGGCTCTATTTTACTTTTAGCTATATTTTTATGGGCGAAAGATGAGATTTACTAGCCAACCTAATATTAAAGTGTGTAAATTCAACATGATAATAAAGCCGAGACCGACGACGGCTAAACCGACTAATTTTACTTTTTGATAATCTATTACGCCAGACATTGCATTATCGGCAATTTTTTGATGAAGTGCTACAATAGCGCCACCAGCTATAAAAATTATTAATCCGATAAAGAATGCTCCAGCACTAAAATGCCAACTTGTATCCATAAGAAGTATTATATCCGTTCTTGCGGAAATTAACAACTTTATTTATAATGGGAATTACGTTAGTTGCTAACGTAGTTGTTTGGGTGTAATTGGTGTAAATTAAAATAATATAAAATATGGGGATATAGCTCAGCTGGTTAGAGCGCCATACTGATAATGTGGAGGTCTGTGGTTCAAGTCCACATATCCCCACCATATTTTTTATATATGGGGTGTGAGTGGGGAGATATTCTTCCCGCTCCACTCCACCACTTATTAATAGAGAAATGTCCGTTTGGGCGTTTTTTTATTGCATTATGATCAAAATAACCCCCGTTTGAGGGTTATTTTGATGGGTGTGTTAAGTGTTTGAGAAACTTCGCAGTAGGCCTCGTGAGCCCTTTCTCAAACTCGTAATTTAAGTTTATATCATGTGAGGTATAAAGTCAAGCATTTTGAAAAACATTTTTATATCATGATTAATATATTTAAATAACAGAGGGTGGGGAAAAGTTTATGTTTTTACACAATGGGGTGTTCGGGTGAAATAATGGTTTGGTTGAATTTTGTTCGGTTTTGATATGATTGACAAAAGACAAGCATTATGTTAAATTATTCATAAGCATCTGAGGAGGTATGAAAAAACGAGTGTGCGAGGCTCGTTTTTTCTCTTCGGATGGGCGTAATATAAACCATAATTTTAAATGGTGGGCAGAAAGAAGGTCAGGAAATGGCTGGAACTAAAGAAGGCGGTAAAAAGGCTGCCCAGACTAATAAAGCAAAATATGGCCGCGATTTCTACGCTGAGATCGGTCGTAAGGGTGGTAAAAATGGTCATACTGGCGGTTTTGCTGCTAACCGTGAATTAGCCTCTATTGCAGGTGTTAAGGGTGGTCGTATTAGCAAACGCGGCAAAGCTAAGAAAAATCAATAAAAATAGACACTGATATACGTTGAGAGCAAAAACACCCTCATATGAGGGTGTTTTTCAGTGCCATGAATGATTGCAATTTGGGCAGTGATACAGTTGGTCGCGAGTCGAATAGTAACCATTAAGACAACAGCGTGGGCAAGATGATTTTTTATGAAGGAGATCGCGATAAGAATCTAGACGATCATCTTTAAAATCTTCGTTCCATGGAATATGATATTTTTTGCTATTATTTTTTGCTTCTTCCCAGGCGGCTGCTTCCATCTGGAGTAGATCGACGGCAGACTTGTAGTTTTTGTGATGAAGATTGGCATGTCCGATCTCGTGCAATAATAGGAGTTTGAGCTCGTTTTTAGTATATTCGGTAGGTGTTGGATCAGGATAGAAAACTGTGGTGGGAGGGTGAAAATGAAAATCGCTACCTTGCCTAAAAGATATATCTGGAAAATCTTGTTCGAGAATTGAGATAAATTCCTCCATGGATGTCATTATGAATAGATTGAACAATCTTGTCAAAATATAGTAAAAGTGCTATAATAAGCAAAAGTAGTTTGGAAATACTTTTAAAGGAGTTATAGGAGTCATGGAAAAAGAGAAGAAATATCGTCATTGGGGTTGGTGGGCGTTGATTGGCTTGGTCGCGATTTTGATTTTAATCGGTTTGATTATTGCGGCTGTTGTCACTAGAAATACTGATGAAATGGATGAGGCGGTAATTGATGGCACTACGCAAGTTGATAGTGAAGATAATAAGAATGCAGTAGATAGTGAAGTTAATAAAGAGGAAGACAAGAAAGAAGAGAAAAAGGATAGCTCGTCTGAAGAGAAGCGGAGTACTAAAAATAATAGTACGAATCAAACAAATAAGAGTAAGAAAGAAGAACCTGCGGTGGTGACTCGTTGTAAATCAAGGGCCTATATGGAAAAAACTTTGAAAGGCTCTACGAATATAGATTGCTCTTCGACGGCAGGTCTTAATGCTTATAAGAATATGGAAGCTAGCGAGGATAACAGTGCTACGACTACTACTCCTGATAGTTCAGCTGGCCCAGAGGTATATGAAGACGTTTCTCAAATGCCAAAGAGTGGCCCAGAAGATTCCATGCCTTTCTTTATCGCTTTAGCTTCGACTTCCGGCTTGTTGACGGCTGTAGGTGTGAAGAGATTTGCAAAACGTCAACGTTAACGTAATTATTCTTACAAAGAACGCTTCTATAGGGGCGTTTTTTGTTGACATAAGAGAAATATAAGAGTAGAATGAGAAGAGCGTTTCGGGATAGTTCAAGATTTTTTGTGATTCTAGAAAAAATCTTGAACTATCCTGACGAAAGGATAATTAAACAATATGGCAACAAAAGCTAAAATTACAATGGACGAACTTTTGGCGGATGAACAGGCAGTTCAGCCAGCAAAGGTCGGTGAAATAATAGAAGGAACCGTTCTCAGCTGTAAGAAGCATGAGATTCTAGTGGATCTTGGTGCTTTGGGCGTGGGTATGGTACCACGCCGTGAGACTATGTTTGGGCGCAACCTAAAGGAAGGAGATGTTATATCTGCTTCTGTAGTTGATCCAGAAATGAAAGACGGCATGGTTCTTTTATCTTTACGTAAGGCTGTAAAAGAAAAAGGTTGGGATGAGGTGATCGCTAAGTTTGACAATGGCGACATTGTTGAAATTGAACCTTATGACGCTAATCGTGGTGGCTTATTGGTAGAATATGAGGGAATTCGTGGCTTTTTGCCAGTATCTCAACTTTCTGCAGAGCATTATCCACGTGTGGATTCTTCTGATAAATACGAGATTTTACAACGTCTTAATAAACTCGTAGGTGAGAAAATTAAAGTACGTATCTTGGATGCCGACAAGAAAGCTAACAAGTTGATCTTTTCCGAGAAGGAAGCAGTTAAGGATGGTTTGGCAGAACGTTTTGCTGAATTGAAAGTTGGTGATGTCGTTAAAGGTGTGGTAACCGGTGTAGTTGATTTTGGTGTATTTGTAAATGTTGACGGAATCGAAGGCTTGATCCATATTTCGGAAATTTCTTGGGAACGCGTTTCTAACCCTGCAGATTATGTAAAAGTAAGTGATATTGTAGAGGCTAAAATTATCGCTATCGATAAAGATCGCTTAAGCTTGTCAATGAAGCAACTTCAAGAAGATCCATGGGTAGCTGAAGTAGAAAAGTTTAAGAAAGGTGACGTAGTAGAAGGTACAATTACTCGCATTACACCTTTTGGCGCTTTTGTACAGATTTCACCAGCCGTTGAAGCTTTAGTTCACGTATCTGAAATGGGTAAAGGTGATGATACTGACCCAGAGAAATTGTTTACTTTGAATGAAGTGAAGAATTTTAAAGTATTAGATATAGATAAAGAAGGTCGTAAGATCTCTTTAAGCTTAGAAAAATAAGATGAATAAAGAATAAATAGCTATTAATAATAGCAGAAAGGAGTCAGTATGACAGAAAAGAAAACAATTCAAATTGCTGGCTCCATTACGGTGGACGAGCTTGCGAAGGCCTTGGGCATACCGGTAACACAACTGATTGGTGAATTGTTTAAGAACGGTATTATGGCCACTATTAATCAGCGTCTTGATTTTGAAACTACTCAGATTATGATTGACGAGCTTGGTTTTGATTATGTTGAGCTTGAGAGAAAAGATAATTCATCTAAGTTGCCTGGCGCAAAAAGGGAATTATCAGCTAACGCCAAGGTTAGACCGCCGGTAGTTGCGGTGATGGGGCACGTTGATCACGGCAAAACGACTTTGCTCGATACGCTCTTAAAGAAAAAGACCGTCGAAGATGAGGCCGGTGGTATTACGCAACATATCTCTGCTTATCAGATGGAGTACAAAGGGAAGAAAGTTACTTTTCTTGATACTCCAGGGCATGAAGCTTTCGCTACGATTAGACAGCACGGAGCGATGTTAACTGATATTGTTATTTTGGTTGTAGCGGCAGATGATGGCGTGAAGCCGCAGACAATAGAAGCGGTAAAATTTGCCGAGGCAGCGCACGCGAAAATTATCGTTGCTATTAATAAGATTGATAAAGAAGGCGCTAACGTTGATAAGACTAAAGCAGAACTCGCGACCGAATTTAATTTAAATCCGGAGGAGTGGGGCGGTGATACTATAATGGTACCAATTTCGGCTAAGACTGGTGAAGGCGTAGATAAATTGCTTGATATGGTGCTTTTGACGGCAGAGATTGATGAGTTGAAGGCGGACGTGGATGTGCCAGCAGAAGGTCTTGTAATAGAGAGCCATATGGAAGTGGGGAAGGGTTCAGTAGTAAACTTACTGGTGACGGCGGGCGAATTGAAGGTAGGAGAATTTATTGTTGCTGGGTCTACTTATGGTAAGGTGAGAACTATGCTAGATTGGCGCGGGAAACCAAAGGGTAAAGCTTTGCCATCTACTCCGGTCACTGTGACTGGTTTTAAAGATTTACCGAATTTTGGTGATAAATTTGAAGAATTTAAGGATGAAAAGGCGGCTAGGAAACAAGCTTTACTTAATGAACAAGCTGAGAAAGACAAAACTGCATCGGCGAATGTCACTGGTGCAGATTTACTAAGGATGATGAACGTAGAAGATAAGGCGAAAGTCTTTAATGTTATCGTAAAGGGTGATGTTTTAGGCTCAGTTACGTCAGTTGTCGAGTCGTTGAAGATGATCGATACCAAGGGCGAAGTAGTGCTTAATATCGTTTCTACTGGGGTTGGTACGATTTCAGAGAATGATGTTTATATGGCAACAGGAGATGAGAATACCGTTATTTATGGTTTTAATGTGGATGTGCCGAATATGATTGCTAAGATGGCTGAACGAGATGGTGTTAAGTTGAAGACATTTAGGGTGATCTATGAATTACTTGACGATGCTAAGCATGAAATGGAGTCTATGTTGGATGCAGAGATTGTTGAGACCGATATGGGCGAGTTGACAGTAAAAGGCGTATTTAAGATAAATAAGAATGAAATTATTACTGGTGGTGAAGTTACCGATGGTGACGTAAAACCTGGCTATTTAGCACGCCTTTATCGTAAGAAAGAATTATTGGGAGAAGCGGAGGTTATTAATACTCAAGAAGGCAAAGTAGATATCCCTTCGCTTAAAAAAGGTGAAATTGGTGGCTTATCCTTAAAAACGAACAAAAAGATTAACTTAGAAGTAGGTGATAAAATTAAATTCTTTACTAGAGAAGAGCATAAAAAGACACTCTAGGATTTTTTATCATTATGCTATAATGATAAAAACGTAAGCGTTAAAAATAATAAGGAGACAAAGGGCATGTTTCAAATTAACGAAAGTTTTCTAGAGGGTTTAGGATTGGAGTCTATGAGCGATGACGACAAGAAGAATTTTCTTGAATACGTACAAGACCAGATGGAGCTTCGCATTGGTGAAAGATTATCTTCTAGCATGGACAACGAGAAGCAAGATGAATTCGCTAAGCTGGCAGATGGCGATGAGGCTGTTACGAATGAAGTGATGATGCGTTATCCGCATTTTGAAGATGATGAGGTTTATACTACCATCTTGAATGGTGCTGGCGATAATAAAGAAGTTGCCATTAACCAATATGCAACATTGAAGTGGATGGAAGAAAACTGTCCAAATTATCAAGAAGTAGTAAAGAACACTATTGATGAGATTCGCAAAGAGATCAAAGATAACAAGGAGCAGATCTTAGCCGCTTAAGAGATTTGTTTATAAAATACCCCCTAACAAGGGGGTATTTTTTGGCTGTGTGTCTATTTTTTATTCTTAAGACCGTTAAGAAAGGCTTGGACGGACATTGGTTTAGAATTTTCTGGAATAATTTCATCTAGAACTAAGTATTTACCATCGGAACAGAGAAGATCCGTGTTAGAATTTGGTTTAATTGCGACATGAGCTTTAGTTATGATACATGGTATTTCTTGAATTATAGTACGAGCTTTAGGAAAACCGGCATAAGCACGTACTTTTCGTTCTAGAATCTCGGCACTTTCTTGTTCGGGTTTTAGGAATGCGTCAGATTTTTGCAATTTTTTGGTGAAGGTGGCTTTTTCGTGATTTTGAATAATTAATTTGTTCTCATTTTTTAGATAAGAGCTAATATTTTCTTGGATTAGTTCCAAAGATTTGTGGATTAACAATTGATAAATTTCGTCCTTTGTTGCGTTCGGTTTTATTTGAATTTTGGCTTGAGCGAGAATTGGGCCGGCGTCCATTTCGGAAGCAAGGAGCATGATACTAGTTCCGATAGTAGTATCACCATTTAATATGGCGCTTTCTATGGGAGTAGTACCACGATATTGCGGTAACAGGGAAGGATGTATATTTAAAATGCCTTTTGAAAATGCATTAATGACCTTTTCTGAAACAATTTTGCCATAAGCGGCTAGGATTCCTATTATTGGCTGTTCTTTTTCGATTAATTTTATAAGTTCGGAAGTCTTTAGGTTGTAATATATAGGAATATTGTATTTAATAGCTTGTGTTTCAATTGGAAATTTACGTCGTTTGTTTTGTGACGTTAAAATTACGGCCTTGACATCAAAATTTGGATTTTGTGCAAAAAAATCAAAGACGGGTGTGGACTTTTGTTTGATGCCTTGAGCAATTTGTTCATTGCCAAAAAAGAAAATTTTTATTGGCTTGGATAACTTTTTTTCATTTTCTTTGTCCATAATTTGATTATAGCGCATTTAAAACGTCTTATTTTTTAAGTTTTAAGATGTTTTTGTGATTTTAATTGTCTGGAAAAAGCTCTTTATTATTTTTGATTTCTTTGTCGTAATCGATGGGATCTAGATCCCCTTTATTGTTTAGACGGTAGAAGGCTTTTTTGCTATTTTTGATATGGTCTATGAATAATATGCCGTTTAGATGATCTATTTCGTGAAGTAAGGTACGAGCGAGAAAGCCATCAGCTTTGATTTTTACTTCGGAACCATCTTCTAGAGTTGCCTTAATGCGAGCTTTAGATGGTCTAGCGACCATGCCGTATATTTCTGGAACGGATAGGCAACCTTCCGGTTCCGTAATGGTTTTACCTTCGGTTTTGATAACCTTGGGGTTGATAAGTGCCATAAAATCGGCATTTTCCTTATCTTCCATATTGTCACGGACGATAATAATACGTTTATTGATTCCTAGTTGTGGAGCAGCCATGGCTGCAGAAAGTTCATGAGGGTGATCTTTTTCCCATGCAAAACTAAGACGACGCATCTCGGCTATAATGTCTTTTATTTCATCATTGATATCGTCGACTGGTAAAGATTCTTCGCGCAAACGTGGGTCTGGCGTTGTAATAATCTTTAGTTTTTTCATCCCCTAAATTATAACTTATTTAAGGTGTTGGATCAAATGTGGGGAGGTCGATATGTTAAGATGGTTATATAAAAAGGAGACATATTATGGATTTAAACGAAATAAAAAAGAGCGGTGAAGATTTTTTCAAGAAGATTTCAAAAGACGGTAAGGATGTTTTTGAAAAAGTTTCCGAGAATGAGGTTGTAAAAAACATTGGAAAAGAAGGCGAAGAATTTTTTAAGAAAGTTTCAAAAGATGGAGGTGAGGCCTTTGAAAAAATTTCCAAGAGCGATTTTGTGAAAGATGCTTCTAAAAATGTGAGCGATTTTGCAAAGACTGCTGAAAAAAGCGTTAAAGATTTCATGAATAGCGATACTGTAAAAGATGTTAGAGAGAACATTGAGAAGTTTGCAAAGGATGCAGGTGGAAACCTAAAGGATTTTGCAGAGAGCGAGCAAGTACAGTCAATCAGAAAGAATGTAGAGGATTTTGCTCAAGGTGCCGGTAAAAATATTAGCGATTTTGCTAAAGAAGCTGGCAAGAATATTTCTGATGCATTTGATGGGGATGGCAAAAAAGACGACAAAAAGAAAGCTTAAGTTTTTACGTTAAGCTAAAAAATAAGACTATCCGCGCGTGATAATCTTATTTTTATTCTTGTTTACGTAAGAAAGAGGATAGTTTCTGACGTGCATGTTTAGAAATGACTTTGGTGAGCCAGTCGGCGTTTGGTTTTTGAGTTTTAGTGGTGATGATCTCGACGACGTCACCATTTTTAAGAGGAGTATTTAACTTGACCATTTTACCATTAACTTTGGCGCCGGTGGCTTTGCTGCCGATTTCACTGTGGATACGGAAGGCGAAGTCTAGGGGCATGGAACCGACTGGAAGATCGATGATGTCTCCTTTAGGTGTATAAACGAAGATTTTGTCGGCAAAAAGATTAAGCTTCAACTTGCTGATATTAATTTTTTTGCCTTCAGTGAGTTTGGCGGCAGATTCTTGGAGCTCTCTTATCCAGAGAAGGTTGGCGGGGAGTTTGCTGACGCGACCTTTTCGGTAAGCGTCTGTGAGTTTTTGCTCATTATAAAAGAAGCTAGCGGCTAAACCTTGTTCGGCGTAATCGTGCATCTGCTTAGTGCGGATTTGAAATTCGACAATTTGTTTCTCTGGTGTAATTACCGTGGTGTGAAGCGACTGGTAACCGTTTTGTTTTGGCATGGCGATATAGTCTTTAATGCGTCCATCCATAGGAGTGAAAAGGGAATGAATAATACCGAGAACAAGATAACAATCTGTAATATCGTTGACTATGAAGCGAAGGGCGATAAGGTCGTAGATGCGATCGATATTCTGGTTATATTTGGCAAGCTTTTTATGCAGTGAGTAGACGGATTTAACTCTACCGTCAGCGGTGAATTTGATATGTTCTTTTTTAAGAGCTTGTTCAACTGCTTCCTTAGCGTGTTCAAGTTTTTTATTTGCTTTTTTAAGACGAGTTTCGGTAAGATGTTTTAGCTCTTCATAACGTTTTGGGTTGAGATATTTAAAAGATATCTCTTCAATTTCGACACGAACTTTACCCATTTGGAGGCGGTCGGCGAGTGGGGCGAATACGTCTAGGGATTCGCGGGCTATTTTGCGCTGTTTATCCGGTGGAAGCGCTGAAAGTGTACGGAGATTATGGAGGCGATCAGCAAGCTTAATAATAAGAACGCGCACATCTTGACCTGTTGCAATAAGGAGCTTTAGTAAATTATCGGATGTGCTTGGAAGATAACTATCAAGGTTGCGCATATGGGCACGAGTTTTGCTAAGTTTAGTAACTCCGTCAACGAGAAAAGCAACATCTTTGCCAAAATCTTTTTCAATGTCTTTGAGGGTGAGATCGGTATCTTCTACGGTATCATGCAAGAGTCCTGCAATGCGAGTGTCTTCGTCCATGTGCCAACTATGGAGAATTTTTTCGACTTCCT
>JAEEGL015545823.1_pt1 | contig 12834 bp, 8 predicted proteins | sample 9134231 | NCBI WGS metagenome assembly JAEEGL01 (sample SAMN16246548, study PRJNA631951) | gut metagenome | biome: gut microbiome; feature: rumen; material: fiber-attached | host: Bos | place: Iran: Karaj | collected 2018-10
AGATTAATAAGCAGGGCTATCATCCTGTGATGATCGCCGAGCCGGATAAGTGTATCGGCTGTACAATGTGTGCGATAATGTGTCCGGATTCAGTTATCGAAGTTTACAGAGAGGAGGACTAAAATGGCAGACAACGAAAAAATATTAATCAAAGGCAATGAAGCTATTGCAGAGGCAGCAGTTAGGGCAGGCTGCCGCGGATATTTCGGTTATCCGATTACTCCGCAGAATGAAGTGCCCGAATATATGTCACGCAGACTTCCTGAAGTTGGCGGTGTATTTGTTCAGGCTGAGAGTGAGCTTGCTTCTATCAATATGGTTTACGGAGCATGTGCTGCAGGTGTCCGAGCAATGACATCTTCATCTTCACCTGGTATCTCTCTTATGCAGGAAGGTATCTCTTATATCGCAGGTTCTGAAGTTCCGGCTGTTATCCTCAATATGATGCGAGGCGGTCCTGGTCTTGGAAATATCGCACCGAGTCAGGCTGACTATTTGCAGGCAACTAAAGGCGGCGGTCATGGTGACTATAATCTCATCGTATTCGCACCAAGCACTGTTCAGGAAATTGTGGACACTGTATATAACGCATTTGATGTTGCATTCAAATACCGCAATCCTGTAATGATTCTCGCTGACGGTATAATGGGACAGATCTCTGAGGCTGTGTCAATGCCGGCTATGCGTGATCCTGCTTCAATTCCTGATTGGGCATTGGGTAATGGCAAGAGTCGTGCTGTTATTAAGTCACTTCGTCTCTCACCGGATGATGCTTTGGCTGCTCACAATAAGCATTTGCAGGAGAAACTGGCTAAGATTCGCAAAGAAGTTGTTCAGTTCGAGAATTATAAATGTGATGACGCTGACTATATTGTTGTTGCTTACGGCACACCGGCTCGTATTACAAAAACTGTCGTAGATTCGCTGCGGGAAGAAGGCTTGAAAGTCGGCTTATTCCGACCTATCTCAATCTGGCCGTTCCCTTACGATGCACTCAAAGCTATATCAGACAGAATGAGCAAAAACAGCAAGAGCAAAATCTTCGTAGCAGAAATGGCTCAGAATCAGCTGGAACAGGATGTCCGAATGGCTGTCGAAGGCAAAGTTGAGATTGACAGCTTCAACCGATTAGGCGGTGTCAACTTCGACGAAGAAGACTTATTCGATTTTATCAAAAAGAGTGTTCAATAAGGAGTGAAATAAAATGGCAAGAAAAACATTATATAAAAAGACACCGGTTTTAACCGATAAAATCATGCACTACTGTCCCGGATGTGCTCACAGCCTGACACAGAAAATTATTGCAGAGCTGATTGAAGAAATGGGACTGCAGAAGAATACAATCTTCGTTGCACCTGTAGGCTGTGCCGTTCTGCTTTACGATTATATCGACTGCGACACAGTTGAGGCTGCTCACGGCCGAGCACCTGCTATGGCTACTGCTATCAAGAGAACTCGACCGGATCACTTTGTTGTTTCTTATCAGGGTGACGGCGATCTTCTGTCAATTGGTATTGCCGAGACAATTCACGCTGCTAACCGCGGTGAGAATATTACTGTTATCTTTATTAATAACGCAATCTACGGTATGACAGGCGGTCAGATGGCTCCTACAACATTGATAGGTCAGGTAACTACGACTACTCAGAAGGGTCGTAATCCTGAGACGGAAGGTTATCCTATCCGAGCATGCGAACTGTTAAATACTCTTGTTGCTCCTTATTTCATCGAGCGAGTGAAGCTGACAAGTTCTGCCGATGTTATTAAGGCTAAGAAAGTACTTAGGAAAGCATTCCAGAATCAGATTGACGGCAAGGGTTACTCATTCGTAGAAGTGCTTGCAGGATGTCCTACCAACTGGAGAATGACTCCGGCAGATGCCAACAAATGGGTAGATGAGAAGATGACAGAGTTTTATCCGATTAAGAACTTCCGCGATGAAGGTGTCGTAAAGGAGGCTGACAATGTTAAATAAGATAATTGTAGCAGGATTCGGCGGACAGGGTATTATCGTCGGTGCAAAAATGCTGGCTGTAACATTAATGCGAGATGGCAAGGAAGTAACACACTTCCCAAGCTATGGAGCAGAGATGCGAGGCGGAACATGTAACTGTTTCGTTGTTACAAGCGATAAGCCGATTGCTTCACCGATGGTTAAGATCTCAGATGTAGCGATGATATTCAACAAGCCGTCGAAGGCAAAGTTTGAGCCGAATATCAAGAAAGGCGGCATTATGATCCTCAATAAGTCACTTATTGACGAGGACGCAAGCCGAGATGATATTACGACATACTATGTAGATGCAACTAATATTGCCGATGAACTTGGTTCTGCTAAGTGTACCAATATGGTAATGTTCGGAGCATTCGCTAAGGCAACAGGTCTTGTTAGCTTAGAGTCTCTCATCGGAGCGTTGAAATACACATTCCCGAAGATGAAAGACGAACTGTTTGAGCTGAATAAAAAGGCTCTGACAGCCGGATATGAGAAAACTTAGACAAAATAATAAAAAAATTTAAAAATAATCGGCTGTTATTACAGCCGATTATTTTTTATAGACAACTGCCGATAAATATGTTATAATAATTCTATACTATTATTATCTAAAGGAATGGATATGGCAGATAATAACTTGACAGAAATGTGGCATGAGCGAAGAGAAGAGATTGAGTTGTATAAAGAAGAGATGAAACTATCAAGATTTAATCCTAAGATATTTGCATATTATCTTGCAATGTATCTGGTTCCGCTTGTAATGAGCGTATTTACATTTTTGTATATCAGAGTCTTGTCAGTTGAACAATATCTCATGATTTTGAGGACTCCTATAATATGGGGCGGTATTATTGTCTTTATAGTATTTGTACTGTTTTGGTGGTTTTCTCAGACTAAGAAAATATTGGCATTTGATCCGACGAATCCGGAATCAACAGATGAAACAAATCATTTGGCAATGCGATTTACGAAAATATCTATGTTGTCCGCAGTAATTAATGCACCTCTTTCAGCTGCGATTTTGCATGGCTCATGCATAATGTCAGGTATCAAAGTTGATGCTGCTCCGCTGTATGCAGGATGTACCGGAAATGTATTCCTCTCTGCATTGTTATTCTACATATTGTATTTGCAGAACTTTGAGAAGACTCTGTTCCGAGTTCCGTTCCGTGAAGAGTTTAAGTCTATGTCACTTAAGCTCCGAAGTGTCCTTGTCAGTGGTTTCGGAAGTATAGGCTCACTTATGGTCACGGTTATGCCTGCACTTGTAACGGAATTGAAAGGAGAACCTATCCATACTTTATTCCTTAAATTTATTCTGCCGGAAGGTATTATTGGAGTAACATGTATTATCGTATCGTGTTATCTGCAGATGCGTGGAACAGCCAATCGTGTTAAAGCTATTACTGAGTTTACAAGAAATGTTGCAGAAAAAGATTATACAGGAGCGAAACTTGAAGTTGTCAGCCGTGATGAGTTTGGTTTGCTTATCAATGATCTTAATTCATTCTACGATGTTACGCGAAATCTTATCGTAGATATAAAGAAGTCAGTTGATATGTCAATGAAGTCTGCTGCGAATGTAAGTACCAATATGACAGAGACTTCTGCTGCAATCGAAGAAATTATGGCGAATATCAACAGTGTCAAAGAGCGTGTCAATAATCAGGCTGTTAATGTCGATGAAAGCGATGCGACAATCCAAGACATGATTACGCACATTAATGACTTAAATAACAGTGTTAATGTTCAGGCGGCAGGAGTTGCTAACTCTTCTGCTGCAATTGAAGAGATGGTTGCTAACATTCGGTCTGTTACCGACATCCTTGAGAATAATGCTCAGACTGCTGATGAACTTGGTACAGAATCGGAGAATGGCCGTAAGAAGATTAATGAGTCTGTAGAATTGGCAGGAACAATTCTTCAGCAGTCAGCAGGTCTTATGGAAGCCTCAACTATTATCCAGACTATAGCAAGTCAGACAAACCTTCTCGCTATGAATGCGGCGATTGAGGCTGCACATGCCGGTGATGCAGGAAGCGGATTCGCAGTTGTTGCTGATGAGATCAGAAAGCTGGCGGAGCAGTCCAATAATCAAGGTAAAACGATTACATCACAGCTTGGAGAGCTTCAGAGCATTATCAAGAAAGTTACTGATAATACAAAGGCTGTGCAGACGCAGTTTGAAGTTATCTTCAATCTTACAAACAAAGTTCGTCAGCAGGAAGCAGTCATCAAGAGTGCGATGGAAGAGCAGAATGCCGGAAGTACTCAAGTGCTGCAGTCACTTCAGGAGATTAACAGCACAACAGATACTGTTAAGACTAACTCCACAATTCTGCTTGACGGTGGTAATCAGATTGGTGAGAAGATGCAGATGTTGGCGAATGTCACAAATGAGATTACAAACTCTATGAATGAAATGGCAGCCGGTTCCGGTCAGATTACCAAGTCGGCAGAGATGTGTCTGACATCAAGTAATGAGAACAATGACAATCTGGGTTCACTCAAACACGAAGTAGATTTATTTAGAGTATAACTGAAAAACGGCTGCAAAAGCAGCCGTTTTTTTATTCTGTTGGTTTCTCAGTTGGGAGTTTCATCAGTTCATCTGCCGGATGCAGCACACAATTCTTATGCTTACCGATGAATATTACGCTTTCGTCGAAACTGTCAGCACAATAATCTATCGCATTATTGGGGAATGTGACCGTTTTGAGATTAGGACAGTCTGCAAATGCTCTGTTGCCTATAAACTTAAGTGTCTGCGGCAGGATAATCTCTTCGAGGTTATGACAATGAGCAAAACATTTATGCCCGATAACTTGTATGCCTTTCGGAATGGTGAAAGTCTTCATCTGATTGCACATAAATGCTTCGTTGTCCAGCACCTTGATAAATCTCGGAATATTGACTTCTGTTTTGCTGCGAGGGCAGAAAACAAGCCGCTGATAATCACCTCGTGTATATAGAACACCATCTCGTGCGAAGAATGCCGTATTGCCGAACTCAACATCGATATAGAGAAGTGACTCGGCAGCTGCAAATGCTCCGGGCAGCTTGCGGCCTTCACTAATCATTACGGCATTGGCAGGGATAGTGATATGCTCAGTCAGCGAGTCACATACGATGAGATCCAGAGTGTCCTCTTCCTCATAATGATAATAAAGCACTCCGTCAATGACTTTATGAGCAGAAGTGTCAGCCTCAACTTCAATCTCACCAATGTATCGGCAAAACTCAAATGTCTGTGTGTAGAACATCGGCGGCAGCGTCATCTTAGACAGAATGGCAGGCACAAGATAAAATTTCGCTTGCTTTTTGTCGAAGACTGCACCACCCAGCGAAGAGAATGTCATATTGCGGTCAGATATTTCTACAGCAGTCAGATTAGGCATTCGCTTTAGGTGTTCAATCGGCAGCTGCTTAACTGTGTCGGGAACTTCAACGACAGTCATGCTCGGCGGACACCAAACCATCTTCGTCATATCTTTATTATACAGAATGTTGTTATCTATTGTGAAGAACTCGCTGTCATATTCAACTGCGACGGACTTGCACCGCCCGAATTGCCGCAGAGCAATATCAGATATTGAGCGGACTGCTGATGGGATTATGACATTCTCACAGCTCGCAAGGCAGAGATGAATCCGCTGCCCATCAGACGACAGGACAAGCCCATCACGCTCAACAAAAGGCTGACTATCGGAGAAGATAATATGCTCTAAGTTATGGCAGCGTTCAAACAATCGCTCAATCCTAACAGCTCCGATCGCAGCAGATATATCAGCCGTTTGCAGTGACACACAGCCGTCAAACAGATCATCGGGAACACACTCAACAGGCGACAAAGTGATGTTTGTCAGATTGCGGCATTCTGAAAATGGCTGATAATGAATAAACTTCGTTCCCTCGTCGATATGGACATCTGTCTTTGCCTGCGGACAGAAAAGCAGATACTGCTCCACAGTATTGCCCCACTCGTTAATGTGATGTCTGCCATAAAGTACGCCGTCGCGTGAAAAATAAATCGGATTGTCAGGTGAGACCTCGACAGACTCAAGATTGTCACATCCGATGAAAGCCTCCGAACTAATCTCCTTGATACTCGCCGGCACCACAATCGAAGTGATATGCTTACAGTCACGAAATGCTTCTTCACAAATGAAAATCACATCGTCGGGAACGGCGATCTGTCCCTCTAAAGATTTTTTGCAGCCCTTGACGGCTCGCTGCTTCATCTGACTGCCAATTTTGAGCGGCATACTCATTGTTTGATTAAAGCTCCTGTTTGAAGAATGATTGATTTAGATACATTTATATTATACATCATAACACTTTTTGATGAGTTTTGTCAAACAAAAAACTGTCATGCTGAACTTCGCCTGACATCGTGTCGGGCGGAGTTCAGGGTGACGATTACTCATTATTCACTTCTTTCACCACTTTATCCTTTATATTCATAAACACATCCACAATGGCCGGATCAAAGTCTGTGCCGCGTCCGTTCTGGATAATGGCGAAACATTCGTCAATAGGCATCGCATCTCGATAGCAGCGTTTCTGAGAAACAGCATCAAATACATCAGCGACAGCCATAATGCGTGAACAGAGCGGAATACTGTCTCCGGCAAGTTTATCAGGATAGCCCATGCCATTCCACTTCTCATGATGGAAACGAGCAACATTGTATGCCATAAGACGATACTGCTCGCTGCCGACATGACCGAATGTCTGCTGAATAATCTGTCCGCCTTTGACAGTGTGAGTTTTCATTGTCTCAAATTCTTCGGGAGTGAGTTTGCCCGGTTTCTGGAGAATACTGTCCGGCACGGCGATCTTGCCAATGTCATGCATAGGAGCGGCCATTGTGAGGTTTTTGACAAATTCTTCATTAATAATGTCATTGTAAAGACCTCGCTTTGCCATCTCATTAGCGAGAAGTTCTACATAGCGGCTTGTTCGCTTGACATGACCGCCTGTGCTTTCGTCACGATTCTCAACAAGAGTTGCGAAGCCGAATACCATATCCTGATGAAGTGCCACTATCTGCTCGGAGTCGCTTATCTGCTCAGAGAGAAGCCGTGTCGTTCGCTTAGCCAACAAATGAAGCAGGATAGACATACAGAACAGCATTAAGAATCGCGGCACTACGCTGAACATTATAGTCTCCTGCCATGTGGGGAAGTTCGCATCCGGCCATGAGTGCAGAGCAAACGCCAATATCTGTCCGGCAGCGGTAACAATCAGTGATATAATTATTGAACAGATTGTAAGATGATGATTGAAATATATCTCAGCAATAGCGATGGGAAATACATAAACTAAAACTACATGATAAGTCAGAGTAGTTGTGATTGCAAAAATGAATATACTTGAACAGAATACATAGATATACTTCAAAATGCTGTTGTTTGCTCCGACGATACGATGAATGATCACAGGCATCATCAATGCTGCAGCGGCTATAATATAGGCAATCGTCATTAATTTCTGAGGAATAATGAATATGCCTGCAAGATTAAGTATATATGCAAATGTAAGCATAATCAATGTAATGATCATGACTTTTGCCGATGTGTTATTGGCATCAGCCTCATTTCTTATAGCAATTTGTTCCCTTGTCATGATTGTTTTGTCCTAAAAATAGTATTATTAGGATATTATATCACATTCAATGGTGCTTGTCTATTATGGAAAGAAAATATTTATTATTATAGGAAATTTTAGATTTTTTTTTGACATTGTGCGTATTTTTACTTGACGATAATTTTATTTTATTCTATAATGTCGTCCGCATACTGTCCTGTATGCGGACAGTCTCGTATGGGACTGTAAAAAATCGAGAATTACCATAAGGAGAACTATTGATATGGTAAAGAAATCAACTATGTGGATAGCGGTCATTATGATTATGGCTGCAATGATGGCACTGACAGGCTGTCCTGAAACGGATCTGTCCAATGTAGGTGCGACAGTAAGTATCGAGAGCTTGTCTGCTCCGAAGATTACAGATACAGCTATCGAGGGCGGTTTGCGTCTGAGCTGGACTGCTGTCAAGAATGCGAGAGGCTATGATGTATATCGTGCTGAGCAGAATGACAAAGGCAAGTTTACTGACTTTGTTTATCTGAACAGTGTGGATGCTCCTGCTAATTCGTATGATGACATTGTTAGCCTGAATGAGAACTCTATCGCTAACAAAACTTATCAGTACAAAGTCACAGCAAAGACAGATAAAGCTACACTGTCTGACAACACAGGAACAACAAAAGCAATCACTGTATCAGGCATCAAAGCTAAAGGCGAAAAAGTTGCAGCAGCAACAAACATCAAAGCTGAGGTTGAAGGTAATAAACTGACTGTAACATACGATGTTCTTCCTGATTATGTTAGTGCTTCTAAAGCAGAGTTTAGATATACTTCTGTAACAGGCTTGTCTGAAGCAGAACTCAATGGTATGTTCCAGACATACTCAATGAATAAATCAGGTTCAAAATTTTATAGAAATTCAATTTCAAATGTAACATTCCCTGGTAAATGGACTGCTACAGTAACAACAAGCTGGACGAATGGCTACTTTGCTGACAATACAGCAACAGCTGAGTTTGAAGTTCAGTCAGCAGGTGTTCAAGTGCCAGACTACGATGTGGATGAGTATTATGGAGAAAGTTATATTAATTTCGAGGATACTTATGGTGCTGAATATACACTGTATCGGGCAGAGGTTAAAGAAGATCAGGTTTTAGCTTTCACGGCTATCGCTTCTGGTGATAAGTGGACTAAATATGAGTCACAGTATATCTGCCAAACAGACTCACCTATCGATTACACATTCTTTGATGATACTGCTGAGCGTGGCAAGAGCTACAGATATGTCCTTGCAGGAACTATCGGCGGCAAAGCTATGGAATATAACGGTTATAGAGATATAACAATAGAGGAAGGTCCTGATTGGAATCCTAACTTCCAGGTATATAGCTACGGAGATGGAACAGTTGATCTGTCATGGACTGTTAATGAAGGCTGGACATACTCTATACAGCGATGCCTGATTAGCGGCACAGATCATACAGAGGATTCTGTTATCGTTTTGGCTGATGCAGATGTTGCAGGCAAGATTAACAATGTTAAGGTTTATGAGGATCATATCGCTAAAACTCCTGATCAGACTTCTAATTATAAATATACACTGATCGGAACAAAAGACGGTTATACAAGAAAGACTAATTCGCAGTCAATCAATCCGTATTATACTACATTGAATGGTTTCTCCTTCTCGGCATCCAAAGATGATGGAACAACAGATGTTACCATTGCTATTATGGCTTCATCACATTATAGTGATCAATTCTCATTCTATCGAGCTGAGATGAAAGTTGATGGGACGATATATAATCCTGAGACCGATCAAGATGAGCCTAACTATAAGTATGTTACTGAGTTTGAGCAGATCAATCTTGGTGCTGCTGTTGATGTAACGACAGATGCTTACGGTATGAAAGGTGTTAAGATGTGGCATTACAAAGATACATCTGCGAAGACATCAGGCAGAGCTTATAGATATGCTGTTAAGTCAGCAACTAACGGCGAGGATGTTTATAGACAGTCTACCGTTACAGGATTCTAATATCCCGTCTCACAGGGGAGTTCGCTTCCCTGTTGGGGACACAAGCATAGCGGTCTCGTATGAGACCGCAGAATAAAGAATTACCACAAGGAGAACAAGATGGTAAGAAAAACTAATTTGATTATAGCTGCGATTATTGCATTCGCAATGATGGCACTGACAGGCTGCCCTCAGGCTGACCTGTCCAATGTAGGTGCAACTGTAGGCATCGAGTCTATAGATGCTCCTGTTATCACAGATCAGACATTCGACGGCGGTATAATCCTGAGCTGGGCACCTGTAAAGGATGCTTCTGCTTACTATATCTATCGTGCAGAGAATACTAAGAAAGGCTACAAAGCTGAGCAGGCTTTGCCTCCGATGCCGGCAACAAGCAATTGGTTTGTAGATATGCCGTCACTGGACTCAAACAGTATCAAAGACGGTGTAAAATATCGATACAGAGTAGTTGCTAAGTCTGCTCATCAGCTTAAGTCTGACAGCGAGGCAACAAAGACTGTAAAAGCTGTTCTTAAACCTCAGGGATCACAGGTTGCTAAGGCAGAGAATGTTAAAGTTACATTCGAGGATGATGAAGTTAAGTTTACATTCGATAAGCCTGACTACTTGAATGCAGAAGTTAAATATACATTCGATGTAGACGGCTTAGAGTGGGATGGAAACACAATCTTTGGAACAAACTATGCGACTGATTGGTGGTCGTATGACTCCTATGAAGGAGACTGTGAAGTTGGCAATATCCCTGCTATAGGCGGTGCTAAGCTGAAATATACTATCACGACGAAGTGGGGTGATAAATACTATGCTGAGAATACTGTAGAAGGCACAGTAACAGTTCCTGCTGCAGATGTAAAAGTTCCGAGTATCTATGCTGTAAATGTTTCTGATAAAAATCTTGTTAGAATTCAGTTCGTTGATACTGTTGGCGGAACATACAAACTGTATCGTGCACTGAACGGCGAAGCTGTTTATAACTTCGCAGAACTTACAGACGACTTCTCTGTAAGTCCTGAGCAGTATGAATGTTCAGGCTCTACTCCTTATCATATGTATACATACGAAGATAATGATGTTGAAGACGGCAAGTCATACACCTATGTTTTGACAGGTACTGTTGATGGCAAAGCTATGGCATATCAGGAAACAGAGGATAATTATTTTTTTGGTGGTGTTGAATTAAGTACTAAGGCTGTCGTAAACCATTCTTCATACAACGATTATAACGACTTTAATCCTTCTTTCTCGGTTAGCCATACTAAGAATGACGGAACAGTTGATATTTCATTCAATGTTCAGGAAGGCTGGTCATACAGAATCCTCCGATGCTTGATAGATGATTATGATGAAGATGTTGAAGATGAGAATGAAATAACTGTAGGTTCTATTGAAGGCAAGATTAACGGTGTTAAGCATATTAAAGATACTATCACTAAGTCAGCAAATGGCTTACAGTATAAATATACTCTTATAGCAGAGAAGAATGGTGTTAAGAAGTATGTAAGTGATGAATATGAGCATAGAGTGACTTATGCAGAGGCTTCTGTTTATACACGCTTCTATAATCTCTATCTTACACGAGAATATCCACTTTTCGACGGAACAGTAGATATTAATTTCAGCGTGACTCCGCAGTTTACTAACTTTAAGTTCTATAGAGCTGAGGTTGAGTCTCTCTACTCAAATAAGTATATCACAGAGTTTAGTGATATTACAAGCAGTGTTGTATATGACAGTTCCAGCGATTATACATCTTATAAGGAGTATATTTATAAGGATAAGACAGCTAAGGCTGATAAGTATTATCGATATGATATAAAAGCAACTTATAAGGGTGAGACTGTTGATATTGAGGGTGAATACGAGGATGTTTCAACCTACTAATCGGTAGGACAACCTGAACAGTAAAAAGCCTAAGGCTTTTTACTGTTACACAGCGGTCTCGTATGAGACCGCAGAATAAAGATTACCACAAGGAGAACAAGATGGTAAGAAAAACTAATTTGATTATAGCTGCGATTATTGCATTTGCAATGATGGCATTGACGGGCTGTCCTGAGACTGACCTGTCCAATGTAGGTGCAACAGTAGGCGTTGACAGCCTCTCTGCTCCGACTATCACAACAATCGAAGTTCGTGAAAACAGCGTGTATCTCTCATGGACACCTGTAAATAACGCAAGTCACTATGTTATCTTTCGTTCCGAGAAGAACGAGAAAGGTAAGTTCGTAAAAGAGATGAATGTTGGAACAGTTCCTGCTCCAAAAAACTCATTCGTTGAGTCAGTTAATCTGGATAAGAGCTCAATAGCCAATGATAAGACATATCAGTATCGGGTTATTGCGTATTCAGACAAAACATCATTCGACGGCAGCGAAGCTAAGAAGAAGGTAGATGTAACAGGTCTTAAAGCTAAAGGTGAGAAAGTAGCTGCTGCTACAAACCTTAAAGCTGAGATTAATAATAGTGGTTACATTATATTCACTTTCGATGCAGAGGCTCCGATAGCAAATATTACATACACTTACGCTGTAGAAGGTGATCTGCAGGACTATGACGGATATACCATGTTCGGAACATTTTTAGCAAGTTATGATGATGGTCAATGGAAAAGTGATGATCCAATCTTTGGTAATCAGAAGATTGCATACACTGTTACAACATCTTGGACAGACGGTTACTATGCTGCTAACACAGCAACAGCAACTTATGAGATCCCGTCAGCAGATATTCAAGTTCCGAATATGAATGATCCGAATGTGACAAATGATGGTATTATGATTACATTCAGTGCTGATAATAGATATAAAGATGCGACATTCAAACTGTATCGAGCTGAGACTGGTAAAGACTCTTACACATTCACAGAGATTACTTCAACATTCGATAAGACAGAGCCGGATGAATGTTATGAGTATTCTGATTATATGTCAACAAATTATTTATACTTGGATAAGTCTGTTGAGACCGGCAAATCATATCGATATGTTTTGACAGGTTCTATCGGTGACAAAGCTCTTAAGTATAATGCAAATGCAGTTAAAAATGAAACATATAATCTGACTTATACTGATAATTGGTTTAGAACACAGAGCAACTTCCAAGTGCTTAACCACAACGACGGAACAGTTGATATTTCATTCAATGTTCAGGAAGGCTGGACATACACAATCGAACGATGCCTTATTAATTGGTCGGTTGATGAACATAC
>JAEEGL015728521.1_pt1 | contig 12834 bp, 11 predicted proteins | sample 9134231 | NCBI WGS metagenome assembly JAEEGL01 (sample SAMN16246548, study PRJNA631951) | gut metagenome | biome: gut microbiome; feature: rumen; material: fiber-attached | host: Bos | place: Iran: Karaj | collected 2018-10
CGCCGTCGCTGAACAAATTCATCGACGCGCTCGAGCCCGGCGGCAACCTTTTCATCAACACGTCCGTGGTCAAGGAGCGCCCGGCGCGTACGGATATCAATATCATCGAAGTCGATGCCGGCAGCATCGCATACGAGCTCGGCAGCGGCCGCTGCCTGAATATCGTCATGACCGGCGCGTTTATCGGCTATACCGGCGTTCTTCCCGAGGAGAACTGCATCCAGACCATCTTCAAGAAGCTCGGCGCCAAGCGCCCGGAGATGAATCCCATCAACGAGGCCGCATTCCGCCGCGGACTGGAGATCGGCAAGGCCGCGAAGAAATAAGCGGTTTTCTCACAAAACGAAGCAGGCAGACCGAATGGTCTGCCTGCTTCGTTTTGTGAGGGGATTCGCAGCCTTTGCTGACTGTGGAAGAGAAAGCCGGATGGGTTGACATAATTTATTCCGGGCGTTTGCGTGCAGGCGATTGTGCCGTGCTTATTTCTCCATCAGACCCATGCCGGAGGACCAGGCCTGACCGACCTTCTCACCGATGGCGTAATAGCCGTTGCGCATCTGATCGAAGACGAAGGCGCGCAGGGCGCCGGCGTCGATCCGGCCGCTCCCGTCGAGAACGGTCTCATCGGCGAGCACGTTGACGATCTCGCCAAGGACGCGGAGGCCGTAGGGCTGCTCCTGGAATTCGACCACCCGGCATTCGAGCGTCAGAGGGTATTCTGCGATCACCGGCGCGTCAACATTCGCGCTCTTTACGGAGTGCAGGCCGGTGCGCCTGAACTTGTCCGGATACTTGTTGCCGCTGGCCGTGCCAAGATAGTCAGAGGCTTCGAGCGTGTCCGTGCCGGGGATGGCGAGCGTAAAGGCCTTGCGTGCGCGGAGATTGGCGACCGTCTTGTGTTCGGCCTCGAGGTTGAGCGCGACCATCTTCGTATCGCAGATGCCACCCCAGGCCATCATCATGACGTCCACGGAGTCGTCCTCATTGTAGGTGCCGATCATATAGGTCGGCATCGGGAACAGATAGGGATGCGCGCCGAGATTCTTTTTCATATCGAGTCTCCTTGTTACAGCGACAGAACACGCCGATCCTGCGGAACCGGCGTGTTCTGTCGCGTTGGTTCGTGTTGTGGGTGATTTATTGACTGATCAGGTGTTCGGCCTGGAGGCTTTGATGAAGTCGCGGTATTTCGCCTTGCGGGCCTTGGCTTCCTCAGAGCTCATCAGCGCGCGGCACTCGCCTTCGTTGCGCATGATGTCGTCGCCGTGGATGAACTTGCCGGAGATGGAGTCGTGCGCGTGCGGGATCCACTTCTCCTGATCGAACTCGAAGACGTACTTGCCGTCCACGTTTTTCACGACGCCCTCGGAGCCGCAGACGCAGCAGACGGCCACGCCGTCCTCCTGCAGATAGAAGTTGTTGCTGTGGCAGTAGGGGCAGATGCCCTTCGGACCCTTGTAGTCCTCATTGTAGACGCCGTGGCCGGGTACGAAGCTGCCGTCCGCGATCTTCGCGGCGGCCTTGGCGAGATCGATGCCCATCTGGTGCGCCTTGGCGACAGCCTCGTCGTTCATGATGATCGAGAGGCTCCAGGGGAAAAGCTGGTTGTCGATGATCGTCCACTTCGGCGTGAGCGCCTCGGTGGCGAAGTCGGCCTGGATGCGGGTGGCCCAGTCGGAGCCGCCGATGCCCATGTAGGAGACGACCTTTTCCTTGAAATACTTCGGATCGATCGTGACGCCGCCCTTTTCCTCGGCGATCTTCTGTCCGATCATCAGGTTGCCGCGGTCGAGACGGGGCCCGAAGCGGTCCATCAGGTTGTGGAACAGGCCAGGCGCGGTCTTGCAGAAGATCGGAACGGCCCAGATGATGCCGTCCGCCTCGTACATCTTGTCGACGAGCCACTGCAGATCGTCCTTGAGGACACAGTCATTGCCCTTGCCGGAGAACAGCTTCATGACACAGGCCTTGCAGCCGGTGCAGCACTTGATGTCCAGCTGGGTGACGTTGATGAATTCGATCTCCGCGCCCTGCTCCTGCGCGCCCATCAGGGCCTCTTTGCACATGGAGTCGTTCGCGCCGTTCGGGGTACCGCCGGAAATACCTAAAACCTTCATGTCCTTATCCTCCAGTATTGTTATTAAGGGATCGAGTGCGCCTGTTATCAATTTATCATACTGTTCCGCGGAAGCACAAGCACATATTAGCTTCAGGCCTGCAATTTGCGGTTGCAGGGAAGGCCGGCTTGTAAACGGTATTTGCAATCCCGTCCGGACATGCTATAATCAGGACGAGGGGGGTCGGAGGATGGACATCCGAAGGATTGAATACTTTCTGGCAGTCGCGGACACGCTCAGCTTCACCAAGGCAGCCGCACAGCTGCATATATCGCATCAGGCTCTGTCCAGGCAGATCCAGCTTCTGGAGAGCGAACTGGGCGGCAAGCTGCTGGAGCGCTCCACGACGCACGTCGCTCTCACGGAGGCGGGCGAAAAGCTCTCCGAGACTTTCCGGCCGCTGCTGCGCGCACTTGTCTACGGCTACTCGGAGGTGCTCGAGTTTATCGACCGCGGCAACAGCACCATTCGCATCGGCTATTTCAGCGGCCTGTCCTACAGCCGCATCATCCGGCCGGTGATCAGGCGGCTGGAAGAGGAGACCGAAGGCTGCCGCGTGAGTCTGCAGGCGGCGGACATCAACGCCATCGAGGACCTGCTCGAGCAGGACAGGATCGACCTGGCTGTCGTTCCCTCCTTCGGGGAGCAGAACTGGAAAAACTTCACCTGCCTGACCGTCTACAACAGCCCGCAGTTCGTGATCGTCTCGGAGAACCACCCCTGGTATTCGCTGGAAAAGCTGACGCGTGAACTGCTGGAAACAGGTACGCTGCTGACCTATACCGGACGCATGAACGCGCCGCTGCCGGAACTGACGAAACTGCGGCGGATGCCCGTGGAGAATTTCGATACCTACATGGGCGTGCTGCGTCAGGGCGAGGTCTTCGGGGTCGTCGGCGACACCTACAGCCGGCGCGAGGGCGACTGCAGGCTGTTTCCGCTGCCTCCGGAGCTGAGCGCGGACGCGCCGGTGTACGCGATCTTCAAAAAGTCGCACCCGCTCCGAAGCCAGATGCTCGCACTCAGGGCGCTTGCAAACTGAATATACCGAACAGAGGCGGCCGGGCATCAGATCCCGGCCGCCTCTGTTTGGTATATTCAGTCTATGAGCTTGCCGCTGACGGCTTTGTAATTGAATACCGGTCCTTCCAGGCAAACGTAGGTGCCGCAGATCTTGCAGTGGCCGCATTTTCCGACGCCGCAGGACATTTTGCGCTCGAAGGAGACCCAGATCTTTTCTTCCGCTGCGCCGCCCTTGAGACACTCGAGAGCCGCGAAGCGCATCATCACCGGCGGACCGACGATCACGATGTTGTAGTCTTCCCAGTCCCGGATCGGGATGCCGGGGATATGCGCGGTGACCATGCCCTTGCGGAAGCCGGGCCAGTCCTCGTTGTCAAGCGTGGGGATCATATTGAAGCGGGTCTTGAAACGCTCGATCTCCTCGCGGAAGAGCACGGCGTTGTGGTCTTTGAAACCTGCGATGACATTCACGGACTTCACGAGTTCCGGGTGATGATAGAAGTGTTCGAGCAGGGTCAGCACGGGAGACATGCCTGTGCCGCCGCAGACGACGAGCAGATCCTTGCCTTCGAAATCCTTCTCGGGAAAGCTGTTGCCGTAAGGCCCGCGCAGGAAGAGCGCGTTGCCGGGCACGAGATCGAAGATCGCGCTCGTGACGACGCCGGTGCTGCGGATGGTGAACTCCGCCCAGCCGTCACCGCGTCCGCTCGCGGAAATGGGCGCCTCGCCCACTTTCGGCAGGGAGAGCATATAGAACTGCCCGAAATCCGGGACGGTGTCCGTCTCGACACGGAAGGTGTATTCCTGCGCGGTGTGCCTGCGCACCGAAAGGATGCGGTGCGGTGTGGGCTGCAAAATGTTTTCCGTCATCGTTCTGCCTCCTGCGCCGCGATGAGGCGCTCCGTCTCGTCGTGCAGACGGTTGATCGTCTGCAGGAAATCGATCTCCTCCGGGCAGCGCAGCACACAGCGGCCGCAGCCTACGCACATGTGCTCCGCGCCGCCGAAGCGGGCGTTGTAGTCAAAGATCTTGTGCAGCGCTTTGAATCGCATCAGTTTGTCCGGCGTCGGACGGGAGACGCTGCCGCCCGTGGTACGCGTGAACTCCGGGATCATGCAGCTGGCCCAGACACGTCTGCGCTCGCCTTTTCGGCTGTTCTCCTGATCGAGAAAGTCCGCCGTCTCGTAGCAGCTGCAGGTCGGGCAGACCGTATTGCAGCCGCCGCAGCTGATGCACTTTCCGTTGAATTCCTTCCAGAAATCGAGATCGAAGACCTGCTGCAGCTGCTTCACTTCGCCGATGCGGGGAAGGTGCGCCTCGCGCGCGTTCTTCCGGACGAACTCGGGTGTGAAATCAGATTCCGCCGCGCCGGAGAAGAGCGGCAGGAGCGACTCGTCCGCGACCTGAGCGAGCAGAGCATCGGGCGTGAAGCGCAGCGCAAGCGCGTAGTCATCCGTCCGGTTCGTGCCCATGGAGACGCACCAGCAGCCGTCAAAACCGCCGCCGCACTCGAGCAGCGCAAAGCGTACACGGGAGCGGAGCGTCTCATAATAGAGGTCGGCACGGCCGCCGTTGCGCAGGAATATGTTGTCGAGTCTGCCGATCGCGTTGATATCGCAGGGGCGGGCGAGAATGAGGAGCGGCCTGCCGTTTTCCGGCAGCTCCGTGCGGTAATCGTTCTCGTCGAAGCGGAAGATGGTCTGGGAGATGGGATACCACAGCTCTTTGGCGGAGTAGTCGCTCTGCCGGTCGAGCACCAGTTCGGAGAAACTTCCGAGCGGGCGAAAACGCACGACGCCTTCCTCAGCGCCTGTGCCGAAAGCGGGGCCGCAGACCTTGAAGCGCTCGCACAGCGCGGCGAAAAGCCCGTCAGCCTGTTTCCTGTCGAGCACGAAGCTCCTGCGCGCTTCCGGCGCGAGGGGCTTTGCTGCGGGAACAGCCGTTCCGTCGCCGGTTTTCACCGGGGCGGACTGCTGGCCGGAGAGAGTTTCGTATTCCAGACGGAGGAAAGACTCTGTCAGTTCCGCGGCGGCGCGGTAAAACTCTGTCTCTGCGTATTTTTCCGCATCGGCGCACCACGCGGGCACCCAGCCGAGAAGATAGACATTGAGATATTCGCGCAGTTCTTTCGCGCTTCCGTTCTCGCACAGCCAGGCGGCATAGTCGAGCTCCACGGCGAGGTGGTCGTCGAGCAGTTCCGCCTGTTCCGCAGGCGCGGCAAGGCCGCGGTTGGAGAGCAGTTCGTGCATCCTGCTCCACGCCTCCTGCATGACGCTGCGTTTTTCACTCGTGTAGACGGAGGCATAGGGGAAGGCGGCTTCTCCGCTTGCCACGCCGGCACCGAGAAAGGCGTGAGCGAAATCCACGGCAAGCGTCTCCTGCGCATCGGAGGCCAGTTCGCTGACGGCGCGGTTGAAGCGCGCACCCGCTGTGAGCCATTTCTGCGCCGCAGGGGACAGACCCTGCGCGAAGGCTTCCGGGAAGCGGACTCCGCGCAGCGCGGCAACAGCGGCGGCGTCCGGTTCGCGCCGGAAGATGCGGCTCAGAAACCGGTAGATTGCCGCGCTCTGCGCACGCGGCTCGTTGGATACGGTCATGGACTCAGCCTCCTTTCCGATCGTCCGGCGTCTCGGAAAAGACGTCGTGCCACGCGGCGTTTCGAAGAATGTAGCGCGCGGCGGGGTGATTGCCGTGGTCGGGCAGGGAATAGACATTCTCCGGGCCAGCCTCGCGCAGCAGGCGGCTGACCTCGCTGTCGGGGTCGTTGAGATCGCCCCAGTGCAGCGCTCTTCCGGAGCAGTTTCTGACGCAGGCGGGGCCGCTGCCGGCGGCCCGGCTCTCGGCGCAGAGCGTGCATTTGTCCATCTGATTGCGCGAGAGGGAGAAAGTGTTCACGTGATAGGGGCAGGCGCGGTTGCAGCTCTGGCAGCCGATGCATTTGTCTGTGTCGAGCAGTACGACGCCGTCTTCCTCGTTCTTGTATATGGCGCCGGTCGGGCAGACGCGCACACAGCTCGGATCCTCGCACTGCTGACACATGGCGGGCAGGAAATACATCTCCAGATCCGGGAAGACGCCGAAGGGACCGACCTGACGCACCTGAATGCGGTTGACGCCGAGCGCCGTGCCGTTTTCCATATGACAGGCGATCTGACAGCCCTTGCAGCCGATGCAGCGGTCGAGATCGACCACGAAAGCCAGTTTCCTGTTTTTCAAAGCTGCTTCGCCTCCAATCTCGCGCTCGTCTTGTCATCGAGCGTGACGCCCGCGGCCCGATCGCGTTTCCATTGCTCTGTCCCTGCGTCCGGCGTGTGCGCGCTGGGCTGCGCCAGCCAGCGGGAGAAGTCCTCGGGCTTCGTCCAGACGCCCGCCGGGGCACCATCGGCCTTATAGACCTTCACGAGATAGCCGCGCAGGGTGTAGGTGCCGACAACGTCGTTGAAGGGGGCGTCCGCCTTGGTGGTAAGGTTGACGTTCATTTCGCGCCAGCCGCGCGTCTCGGTGTCGAGCGTCTCCGGATTCCAGAAACGCTCCATGTAAACGGTGCCGGGCTTGATGCCCTCGGTGACGGACACGCGGCCCCGCGTTTTCCCTCGGCGAGACTCGATCCACGCCCAGTCGCCGCTCTGCAGACCGTATTTCTCCGCGTCGCACGGGTTGATCCACAGTTCCGGCACGGGGTAGAGTTCGCGCATCCATGCGCTGTTGCGCAGCGTGTTGTGGTGGAAGAACGGTACGCGCCCGTTCGTCATCACCAACGGGTACTCGTCGCGCAGACCGTCGTCGCGCTGCGGACTCTCCGCAGGCTCAAGGTAGTAGGGAAGAGGATCGTAGTCCTTCGAAGCGGGCGGCAGTTCGCATTTGGCGAAGGGCTTGCCCGTCCGCGCGAGGGTGATCATGCTCTCCAGATAGACCTCGCATTTCTTCGAGGGCGTCGGGAAGCCCTTGGGCAGACCGGTAACGGCATCCGTCTCTTTGTAGACGTAATAGCTCTTCCAGTCCTCCTTGGACATATAAGTATAGGGCGTCAGCTGCTTGAGCTTTTCGAAATCCAGTCCGATGCGGGAGAGGAAGTGATCCCAGAGTTCCTCCACGCTGTCCCAGTATGGCAGATCCTTGCCCATGTAATCCGCGTCGAAAGCCCTGCGGCAGGCCTCGTGCCCGAGTTCGCCGCAGCGTTTTGCCAGCTTCGACCAGATGAGCGTCTCGTCCATCGTTTCCCAGACGTGGGCGACCGCCTGCCGAGCGCAGAGCGTGTTGCAGGTCTCGACGATCATGTTCGTCTCCAGCCATTCCTCCGTCGGCAGCAGGATGTCCGCGTAGGCGGAGAAGGATGTCGGATACATGTACATGTGTACGATGAAATCCATCTCGTCGATGACCCGCTTGACCTTTTCCGCGTCCGCTACCGCGGCCAGCTTGTTGCCGGAGCGGTCGATCCAGACGCGCGGCTTGTAGGGCTTGCCGGTGAGCACTGCGTCGAAGATGCTCGTCGGATGTCCGGCGTACCAGATGTGCAGTCCCTTGTACTCGTTGCCGCCGAGACGCTTTTTCAGCTGCTCGTCCGGCAGGCGGTCGGCCGCGATCGGCACGGGATAGTTCGGCATGTCGAACACGCCGCTCGTGCGGAAGCGCTGCAGGAGCGTGCCCGGCTTTTCAACGTTGCCCATCAGCAGATCGAGCGTGCACGCGGCCATGGCGGCCTGCTCGGAATTGGGCGTCTGATCCGTCGCCACGCCGATGGCGATGCCGCTCGGCGTGTTCTCCGCGTAGAGGCGCACGCCCCTGACGATCTGCTCCGGGGGAAGCTCGCAGATCCCGCCGGCGTATTCGGGCGTGTACGGCTCGACGCGCTCCCAGAGGAGCTGCCAGCCGGTCTTGCACACGCGGCCGTCCACCGTGAACGTGCCCTCGAGCGCCGGGGAGAGCGTCTCGTCGTAAGGGTAGGCCATGGGGCGGGCGCTGTTCGTGTTCTGATCCCAGACCATAAAGGTATCCGGGCGTCCTTCGTCCGCGCTGACCTCCGCGCGCAGGAACATCTTCGTCTCCACGTCCACCAGATAGGGCAGATTCGTCCAGCGCAGGACGAATTCGTGATCATGAAGCCGGTTGCTCATGATATAGCGTATCCAGCTGAGCAGCAGCGCCACGTCTGTGCCCGGACGGACCGGGAGCCACGCGTCCGCCTTGGCCGCGTCGGGCGTCAGCCGCGGATCGACGACGACGGTCTTCACACCCTTCGCACGGAGGTCGACCACCGCGCCGCCGCCGCTGGCGGGGCAGCTCCAGGAGGGGTCGGTACCCCACAGTACGAGCGTCTTGATGGGCGTGTCCGCAGTGTCGTAGATCTCCAGCGCGTTGGAGTCGGCAATACTGGGATCCATGCCGCCGTACATCATCGTATAGGCCACGACGCGCGGCAGGTAGCACTGCGCGCAGCCCGGCTCGAACCAGTTGGGCGTTCCGAAGATGTTGCAGAAGCGCGCGATGCTCCAGATCTCGGGATTGCCTCCGCCGCCCGTGGAGCAGAAGACGGCCTCCGCGCCGTATTTTTCCCGCGTCTCCATAAGCTTTTTTGCGATGATGTCGATCGCTTCATCCCAGGAGATGCGTTTCCAGCGGTTCTCGCCGCGCCTGCCGACGCGGAGCATCGGATACTTGTTGCGGTTGGGATGGTACAGCGCCTGGATCGCGCCGAGACCCTTGGCGCACATGCGCCCCTTGCTCATGCGGTCCGCGGGATCCCCCTCCACCTTGACCACGCGCCCGCCGCGCACTGTGGCGATGACGCCGCAGTTGGCGATGCAGGCACGGCAGCAGGTGTGGATGCGCTTTTCGCCTTCATCCGTTTCCGCAGGATTCACGGCATCTGTCAGAAGCGGCTCTCCACCGAATGCTTCCAGTCCGGAAACGGAAAGAATATCGTCAGGCATAAAAATCCCCCTCTCACCTGTGTATGTACCAATTATACATAGGAGAGAGGGGATAGACAAACGAATTATTTTCTCTTCAGCGCGAAGTTTTTTCCGCTTCGAACAGGGACAGGAACGCGTCCAGTTCCGCACTGTGCGCGTCTTCTCCGAAAACCATGGACACACCGCTGTGCGTATCCGCGATGGGCACGCAGCACAGGCCGCCCGTGCCGGCATCACGGTGGAAAGCGTCACAGACAAAAAAGTCGCTCGCATCGTGGAGATGGTAGACCTGCGAACTGGCGTTCACTGTGCTGAACGTGACGGCCGGCGCGGTGCCCACATCCGGGAAGAGCGCGCGGAGCATCCGGTCGTAACTGGGCAGATAGAGCGGCGAGATGACCACCAGACGCATCTTTTCCAGATCCTGCGCCGTTACGGATCCGCGCCCGGCGAGCGGGCTCGAAGGCAGCATGCACGCAAGCTGCGGACACTCGCGGATCACGCGCACGGTGCAGCGCGGCCAGTAGCCGTATTCCGTTTCGTAGCGTACCGTGAAGACAAGATCGAGCTCACGTTCGAGCAGCTTCTTTTTCAGCACATCCGTCGGCAGACTCTCGATCTCCACGTCGCAGTCCGGCCGCAGGGCATAGAACTGGTTTACATAATCCAGAAGGTAAGACTCCGCGCGGTGGGAGTCGAGCGTACCGATCCGCAGGATCTTCTTCCCGCCGCCGGGATATTTCTGTGCCTGCAGCAGGCTCCGCTCCAGGTCGGCGAGCATCGTTTTCCACTGCGTGTAGAGATACTGACCGGCTTTCGTGAGCGTGAGAGTCTTGCCTTCGCGCTCAAACAGCCGGATGCCGATGGTCTTCTCCAGACTGAGCATGCTTTTGCTCAGGGCGGACTGCGAGATGTTCAGATAGCGTGCGGCGCCCGCATAGCTGCCGGCTTCCGCCGCGTGGATGAAATACCACAGCTGCATGACGCTGAGATTGAGATTGTCCAGCATGGGGCGTCACCTCCGGTGAAGCGGTACTGCGCATTTCCTCAAAAATAGTATCACGCGAGGCTCGCAAAGTAAAGGCAAAGCCTTTTCAATCTCGCCGGATTGGAGTATACTTAAAAAAAAGATACAAGCGCGATACAAAGACGCAGAATAATAATCCGCGCAATGCGGGGGGGATGTGCCGTGATCAAAATACTGATCGTCGAGGATGAAAAGCCAATCAACGACCTGATCGAGATGAATCTGAGCGAGGCCGGCTATGAGTGTACCTGCGCCTATGACGGCATGACCGCCGCGAACATTCTGGAGAAGGAACGCTTCGACCTCGTGCTTCTGGACATCATGCTTCCTGAGGTGGACGGCTACGAGCTTCTGGAATATATAAAGCCCATGGAGATCCCCGTCATCTTCCTGACCGCGAAGGGCAGTGTGGCCGACCGCGTGAAGGGACTGCGGCTCGGCGCGGACGACTATCTGGTCAAGCCCTTCGAGATCGTGGAACTGCTCGCGCGCGTAGAGACCATCCTGCGCCGTGCCGGAAAGACACAGACCGAGATCGTCGTGGATGACGTGGTGATCGACACGCGCTCGCGCTCCGTGCGGCGCGGCAGCCGCGAGATCCCCCTGACGATGAAGGAATACGAGCTTCTGCTCCTGTTCGTGCGAAACCGGAATATCGCGCTTTTCCGCGAGACGCTGTATGAGCGCGTCTGGGAAAGCGAATACACGGGCGACTCGCGGACGGTGGATCTGCACGTGCAGCGTCTGCGCAAGAAACTGCACTGGGAGGACAAGATCAAGGCGATCTATAAGGTGGGATACAGACTTGAAGCATGAGCGCAGCGGCGGCGAGAAGCCGGTCGGCCTGCCGCTGAAGCTGCTGCTTGTGACGGTGACCGTCATCGCGGCGCTGCTCGGCACGGGCGCCTGCATCGCTTTCGCGTCCGGCAGTGTCCCCGGCGAACACTATTTCCGCTATATCGTGTTTCTGCTCTGCGCCTGCGCCGGCGGAGGGCTTTTGGTGTTTGTGCTCTCCTATGTCTGGAGCCAGAAGGAGCGCACGCAGGCCTTCACGGACAGGAGAAGGGTAGCCGCGCTGGAAAAGGAACTGGAGAATCTCGAGGAGGCCGCCGAACGGCGCGAGAGATTCATCGCTTCCTTCGCGCACGAGCTGAAGACGCCGCTGACGGCCATCATAGGTTACGCGGACATGTTGCGCTCGAAGGATATGGCGCCGAAGCCGCGCTTTACGGCAGCGGGTTATATCTTCTCCGAAGGCAAGCGCCTGGAGGCGCTCTCGCTCAAGCTCATGGACATCATCGTCGCGGGACGGCAGAGTTTTGAGAAGCGCCGCTATGACGCCGGCTATTTCTGCCGCGAAGTCGCGGCGGTGGTCACGCCCTCGCTCACCGGGGACGGGCTGGTGCTGGATATCCGGACGGACCCCGGAGAGGTCAGCGTCGAACCGGATCTGTTCAAGACTCTGCTCGTCAACCTCGTGGACAACGCGCGCAAGGCAAGCCGCAAGGGGCAGCACGTGGAGCTGATCGGCAAGCGCGAGAACGACGGTTACGCCTTTTACGTGCGCGACTACGGGCGCGGAATGAAGGCCGAGGAGCTTGGGAAGATCACGGAACCGTTTTACATGATCGACAAGTCGCGTTCCCGCGCGCAGAACGGCGCGGGTCTGGGACTTGCGCTGTGCCAGCGGATCGCCGAACTGCACGACACGCAGCTCGAATACACGTCCGCACCCGGCGAGGGCACGACAGTACGCGTGTTTCTGGCGGGAGGTGAGGCACCGTGAAGGAAAAGCCGTCCGCCATCTTCGGCAGGCTTCATCTGGAGAAGCTCGGCGCGTTCTTCAAAAGCATCGACAGGAAAAAGCTTCCCCTGATCCTTGCCGTCGCAGGGACTGCGATCGTGGTGCTGCTTGCCGCAGTGCTGCCGGCGGCGTTCATTCCGCAGCCGGGTACGGACGCGCCGGAGATCCCCGCCGCGCCCGGCGCGCGCGCCGCGCTGTTCAACTCGTTCTGGAGCGAGGACGCTTCCTGCGAGGTCGTGCTGCTCGACAGCTCCGCGTTTTCGGAAGCGGAACTGGCTGCGAGCGGGGAGCGCATCCGTGCGCTGCACGAGACATTCCTGTTCGACGACGCGGACCCGACGCCCGAGAACAGCGGCGAGCACTTCTATATCCTGCGGGGCAGCGACGGCACGACGCTGCGCATGCGCGAGTTCTATGAGCAGTCCGCCGGGGACTGGAGCAACTGGTTCCGCGTATTTACGGACGTGGACGAGGATGAGATCTATTTCTTCTATCAGAGCTGCAAATGCCTGCAGAACGAGGAAAACTACGATTTTGCCGATTTGAACGCGCGTACGCTCGCGGAAGGCTGGTCGGACATGCTCGGAGCGGACGGATGCCTGTTTACGCCAGGCGAGGGCACGAACTCGCGCGCCGTCTATGTGCGCGGCGGAGAGGGGCTGTATTACGACTTGAGTTTCACGAGTTACACGACGCCGGAATATGTGGTGGATTTCCGCTTCGTGCTGCAGCCGCCGCCGGAGAACTGAGAAGAAGGCATAATAATAGCAGGGCTCTGAAGAAAAGGATAACGGGAATCTCCCGAGCTTCAAAGCCCTGTTTTTATTTATCTACAGGATGTAGTCCGTGAGAGGACAGCATGTCACCCGAGCCCGTACGATATCACGGCGTGCTACGGGATAACCGCAGAAGACGCCCGCTTTGCCGGGCGTCTTCTGTGATTTGTGA
>JAEEGL016249409.1_pt1 | contig 12834 bp, 7 predicted proteins | sample 9134231 | NCBI WGS metagenome assembly JAEEGL01 (sample SAMN16246548, study PRJNA631951) | gut metagenome | biome: gut microbiome; feature: rumen; material: fiber-attached | host: Bos | place: Iran: Karaj | collected 2018-10
CAGCATGTGGAGCAGGAAAATATGCAGCATCTGATGGAACATGTAAAAGTTGTGATAAAGGATATTATAGTACAGGAACAGCAAATGCATCATGTACAAAATGTCCAGATGGATATACAACAGCAAGCACAGGATCAACATCAAAATCAGCATGTAAGATTAATTGCTTAGCAAATACTTTAGTTGCATCAAAAAATGCAAAATGTTCAAATTGTACTTCAGGTTATGCTCATGTAGCACATGAAGTAGTAGCAGATAATACAAGTAGTGATTGTACAGCATGTGGAGCAGGTTATTATGTAGGTACCGATGGAACATGTCAAAAGTGTGCAAAAGGATATTATAGTACAGGAACAGCAAATGCATCATGTACAAAATGTCCAGATGGATATACAACAGATAGTACAGGATCAACAGGAAAGACAGCATGTAAGATTACATGTGCAGCTAATACAACAGTTGCATCAAAAAATGCACAATGTACTGCATGTCCAGATGGAACAACAAATAGTGGTGGAACAATTATAGCTGGAAATACAGGCCCTGCGTGTGAAGATAATTGCCCAAGTGGTTGTAGTGCTTGTTCAGAAGGAGAATGTGTTAAATGTCCAGCTGGACAAGGATTAATAAAAGGAAAATGTGTTCCAATTACTTCTAATTATGAAGGAACATTGGTTCAAATGTTTGATTATGAGGCAACTGAAAATGTAGGAATATGGCAATTTTATAAAGTTGAAGCTGCTAATGCAGGTGATAATGGTGGTTTACCAATACCAACATCTAAAGTTAATGTATGTGTAAGAGGAGCATCATGTTCTTATGCAGATACTTCAGCAATTTGTTGGGTACATCCAGAACATAGAACTGTATGTAATTACAAGGCAGCAACTGAAATATGCTCATATTATACTGGATATAGTGTTCCAAGTTATACGAGAATGCATAGTTTCAATTATTTAGGTGGAGAACAAAATGGATATGATAGCATGTTTGATTATGGACTTGCTCCTGGTTCTGGTCGTACTTATGGATTACATTTATGTACAAGTGCGGGCGGAGGCTATTTAGAAAAATGCCCATCAACTAATGGTTGTGAGAAATCAAATAATGGTAATTGTTATCCAATGTATGTATGGTATAATAATGGAACTAAAGCTTCAATAGCATATCCAAGTCCTTATGGATATCAAAATAACCCAGTAATGATATTAGCTGGAAAAAATGATGAAAAATTAGCTATTAGTGTAAGATGTGCAAAAAAATAAAATAGGGAACTAAATTTTTAGTTCCTTTTTTATCTAAAAATAAAAAAATATTTTGCATATTTGATAAATATGATATAATTTTATTATGAGATAATATGGCGGTGATTATATATGAAAAAAATGAGTAAAATATTAGTCTGTATCATAAGTTGTTTTTTATTAATAACAAATATAAAAGCTGCTTGCAGTGATACTGAACTAAATGATTTCGTAGAAAAATTAGAAATTAAGTTTCTAGAACCTAAAACAGAGGAGGATTATGCTCCAGGTTATTTAGATTCAATCGGTAAAAGAGGAAGTACAGGATATTACTACTATTTTTATTTATCTGAAGATAAATATAAGGGTAAAGATATTCAAGAAGTTCTTGAATTAATAGCTATAGATGGTAGTGGAATGCCTGGCGAATGGAAATATCAACCTGCGATAGGTAGGTATGGAGTAGGTGGATACAATGGTGTTGATGAAGAAACTTATACTTTAAAAATAAAAGCAGTATCTGGTGTATGTAAAGACCAAATTTTAAAGCAAACATCACATACAATTGAACAATTCAACATGTATATTCAAACAGCATACTGTGAAAAATATCCAAACCATGAATTATGCCAAACATTTACTAATAAAACAAAAGGTATGAAAGATGATGAATTTGGAAAAATAATGGCAGAATATGATAAAAAAAATATAGGTAAAAAGTTTTCATTTAAAGAATTTATATTAAAATATTATTCATATGTTTTATGTATTGTAATACCAATAATAATAGTTTCTATTTATTATAGAAGAAGAATTAAGAGATTAGTTAAAATGAAAAATCAAATTGAAGATGGAGATAGAAGAATTAAAAAACATAAAAGAAAAGTAGAAGTATTTATTTTATTCTTTGTATTATTTATTTGTAATGTACATGCAGCATCTGATCCAAATGCATGTATTGTTGTTAAACAAACAAGAGCAATCGCTTCAATACCTGGTACATCTGTTAGTGTAAATCACTGTGGATGGGGTAGTGAAGGAACATATGATTCTCCAGGTGGTAACTTTGATAGCATAGCTAACTGGGGTATGATTCCATATGTAGGAACTGTTACAGACCCTTGTGGTAGCGGTAGTTATACAGGAAAATTACAAAGATGTGTTACAAAAGGTGAAAGTACAATAACAGATGATGGTTCTGCAGCAGCTCAAGCATATGAAAATATGGGTGGTAGTTTCCCAGAAACTTATAAAGATGGAACAGGTAAAGTAATAAATGGACAACATAGTGCATCTGCAACATGTAAGTCAAGACCAAAAGGATCATGCTGTAGAAGAAGCCATGAAGAAACTAGATACGATTCATGGGATGATGGACATGAATATGCATACACAGTTACTGTTTGCGATGAATATGGTGTAGAATGCCCAGAGGAATGTGCACCAAAAGGTACATCTGTATGTAAGGGATCCGTTAGTTATAGCTGGGGTGGAAATGAATCAGATGGAACTGAAGATGCAAAAGGTGAGTTTTCTGAAAAGTGTGATGAGTACAAGGCAAAAGCTCCTAGAGATTGTAAAGCTAAAGGGTATCAAACAGCAACTTTTGATGGTTGTAAAGAAGGAGATTCTAAGTTAAGATGTCCTACATATCCATGTCATGCAACATCTTCAAATGTAACACCAACAATTGATACATATGAAATTGGTGGAATTGAAGCATATTGTGTTAACCCAGGAGAACCTGCTTCAGCAGATGGTTATAGAGAAGTAGAAATAGATCCTAATAGTTGTGCATCTTCTAACTCTTCTGTAGACTGTGGTTATGCAAATATTTTAGTAGAAGCACAATATTTTAATAAAATTACACAAGGTGGAAGAGGTTATCAAATTCCTGAAGCAGTAATTGCATTAGCAACAAGACTTTGGGGAGCTTATACAAATCAAGGTGGATATGGAACAATTGGATTAGGAGTTTACACTGGTGAATCTTGTACAGTTGATATAACAGGTAGTCTTGGAGCTACAGAAAGTGATCCATTTGGTACATGTTATGAAATGATATATGTTAAACCTGGTACTGAAAATACAGCTGATAATTCATTTGTTAATGTATATAAGAATACTGTAACGGAAATATTAAAAAATATTTCTGGAATTGTTACTACATCTAATCTTGGTAATTATGAAGAACTAGGTAGTGTAGATGTTGCATTAGCACCACAATTATTTAATAACTTGGCTTGTAAACCAAATTCTGGTGATGCTGTTATTTGTGGTTCTAATGGAGATAATATTAAATATGCAATGGCATTATTTTATAACACAAGAAATGGTAATAAAAACTTAAAAGCCCACTTAAATCAATTATATGGTGAGTTATCTGTAAAACCAGTAAATATATCAATATCTACTCAATCAAGAACAACTGTAATAGCAAATGAAACAGAACTAGAGGAAATTCTTGAAGAAGAGTGTGTTAAGGATGAAGCTACTGGTGAATGTAAGATTTCTAAAACAATTTTAAATATAGAATATAGTGAAGAAATAACTGAAGGTTCAGAAAAAATAGATTGTACTGAGATATTAAAGAAAAATGAATCAGAGTTAACTGAAAAAGAAAAGATGATTCTTAATTATTGTACTTTTGAAGTTTCAGAAGTTAGAGTATATCATAGTAATGGAATGTATACACTTTATACTGAAGATGGTTATATAGATGATTGTACTTATGATATGGCAACTCGAAAAGAAACATGTACAGGTACAAAAGTAAAAGTTAAAAATACAATAGGTAATATATCTGCTTGTCAAAAATCATTATGTATTATGTCAACAAAAGTATTTGCTGAATGTACAGAAGATATTACAAGAATAGAAGTGGTAACACATTATAAAGAAACTGTAACAATGCACGGTATTAAAAAGTATGTTTCATGTAGTGCAGCTAATCCAAGAATTAATTCTGGATTAACAAATCAATTCTTATATAAAATAGAACCTTTTGAGAGAACAATTGATACACCTAAAGAGGAAACAGAGGTTGTTTATACAGTTGAACCAAACTGTGCTGCAGATTGTGAAGATGTTAGTGTTAAGAGAAGTACACAATCTTGTACTAATGCACAAGTAAAAGATGCAGATAAATATGTTAAGGCTGGATCTTATGAAAAATCAATACATGATCCATCATTAAGTTGTATATTAAATGCATCAGTTGTTAATAAAGCAACATATGATTATAGTGATTACTTTGGTGTTAATACTGATATTTGTAGAATTTATTGTAGTGACTCAACACACTATTATATGGCTGATAAAACTATAATATATAATGGTTTATCATTTAAATATGATATTGAAAAGAGTGCTATTAAGTCTAATAAATCTGTTAAACCATTAGACAACATTATAGAAATGAGAAGAGACTGTGTTTCAGAAATATATTTTGACAATGTTGAAAATGGTAAGAAGTTTGCTCAAATAGCTGCTACATATGGTTTTGATCTTACTGATTTAGAAACATATAAAGATGTTAATACATGGCAAGAATTATATGCTGCAATATATAGAAGAGTAAATGAACGTGAAAATAGACGTAATGAATTATTAACTAAGTTAATATATGATTTATATAACTGTAATTTATATTCTGAAATACCAATTGCAAAACCAAAAGATAATACGGTTGGTCCAGTATATGAAAATACAATAAAGAAAATATATAAAGCAGAAAATAATTATGGATTTGAAGATTGTAAATTAAATAATAATGAGAATACTTGCTTAAGTTTTGAAGGAGTTACTTATGAAGGCGGTGCACAATATGCTCCAAATTCTGGTGGTTCAAGAGCAGGGTTAAAAGATGTTGGAGATTCAAGAGATACAATTTTATATGATTACACACTTGAATTAAATCCTGAAACTGCTACAATTTCTAAAGTTAAATATTGTAAAGGAAAAGGATGTTTTGATTATAATAAATATGTTATAGAAAAAGGGTATAAAGAAAACCAAACTAAGACAGATCAAAACTTAAAAGATGGTGAATATCTATTACCAGATGAGAGAATTAAGACATCTCATGATAAAGCATATAGAGCTTCAACTGAGATAGATTCAAGTACTGGAAAACCATTTATTCAATATGTTGATTCTAAAGAACATTTAGTTGAAGTTAATTACTTTAATAAGAATCGTGGTATTGAACAAAAGAAAGTTCCAATTAATGATTATGCATACTTTACAATATCAACTAAAGTTGGATTCTATAATAAGAGTACATTCCAAGCAAAAGCTTATACAGGTGATGTATATGATACAACTTATGGTTCTAATTATAATGATGTATCAGTAGATACAAGAACTAAAGTTCCATCAGGAACATATCCAGCAACAGTTATTCCTAAAGAATGTGAAGTTATTGAGGGTAGCAAAAAAGGAATGAATTACTATAAGTGTGCTGTTAAGACTTACATGGGAGAAACTGGAACATATCATAGAAATTATGGTAATACTGGACTATCTCAAAGTCCAAAGATTCTTGATAGATTCTATACAACTCTTAACAATGATGATGCTACAACATTCTCTTGTTGGTATATTAATAAATATGCTCTTGATAGTGATCCACAAGCTATATATAGAAATGTTGAATTAAATAATTTATTCCCATCTAGTAGAATGGTTGGTAAGAACTGGTCAACAGAAGAGGCTAATGAATATAGAAATGAAACTGAAAGATATGTTGATAGAGAAGGAATATTAAAATATTATGATCAACACTTAGAATATAGTTATACAATATCTCAAGATGCTTTAGAAAAGATAAGAGAAGATAATAATAAATCAAATAATTACACTAATGATAATATTTATGCAGGATCTGTAGAAGGCAACAGATATGTGGGATTGAGATCAAGATTCCTTGATGAACTTGAATCATCTACAAATAGTTATGGTGTAATTAATAATAGGCAAAACGAAATAAGAGGAGTATCAAAGTATACTCAAAACAAAGATAAAAAAGGCGAAAAGACGGAGGAAAATTAAAATGAAAGAATCTATGTGGGGCTATATGTTAATAGCATTAGGATTAGTAGTTATTACAATAATCGTTTTAGTGCAGAATATAACAACTACACAAGAAGAGGATTATTATTTAACTAGAGAAATTCTAGAGTCATCAATGATTGATGCAATCGATTATGGTACTTTTAGATCTACTGGTGAAATAGTAATGATTAAAGAAAAATTCGTTGAAGTATTCATTAGAAGATTTGCTGAAAGTATCAGTGGTGCTAAAGAATACACATTAGAATTTTACGATATTAAAGAAAATCCTCCAAAAGCAACAGTTAGAATTCTTACAAACTCTGGTGAAACAACAGTAAGTGAGAATGCTGAGGATTTCAGTGTTGACTTGAATACTTACTTAACAGGAATTCTAGAAACTACAGATTCTTATTTAGCAGCAAAATCTGCTTTCTGTAGAGAAAATCCTGGTGAAGCAGTAGTTGGTATTGACGCAATTGGCGGCTGTGATAATACAAACTGTTCAAAAATATGTAATTAAGACTTTCGAAAGAAAGTCTTTTTTCTTTAATTAATGTAAAGTAGATATTCTTTTTTAAAATAATTTGTAGTAATATGATAATATATATTATAGGAAGGTAATTAGATTGAAAGAGTATATTGTTATATCTTTGGAGGGTAATACACTTGTCTTTAACTATAGAACTATTAATGATGAAGAAAAAACTTTTGTCAATAAGAATAGTTTTTATAAAGACAGTCTTTTTTATACCCTAAAATACTATAAGAGTAATAAAAAGAAGGTATATAATACAATAGAAGTTAATACAAATAATTTATATGTTACTACTATGAGAATTAGTAGATTAATTACATTTAAATATGCATTTGTATTATTTGAAGGTCTTAAATTATCTTCATTAATTCTTAACTTCTTATCAACAATTGATATAGAAGATTATGAAATGTTCTTAACATCTAAAACTCTTAAAAATATAGATTGTTATTTTATGCCTAGTACTTATGTAACTAAGTTTACTAATAATGGTGTAAGAGTTAATATGTTTAGTACTAAAAAACTATCTAATAGATTTATGGCATCTCAAAATGTTTTAACAGAGGATTCTTTGTATTATAAAAAGACTGTTAATGTAAATGAAGAGTATGCTGGATTAGTAGATGATTTAACTGAATTTTTAAAAATTAATTATAAATTAAAAGCAATACATTTATATGTATTTTCTAAAGATTTAATAAATACATTAATTGATTTAGTAAAAAATGATGAATCAAGAAATGTAGTTATATTCTTGCATCAAGGATATGATAAAGGAGATTTTATTGTTAATAACTTTTCTTGGTTAAAAGAAATAAGCGATAAGTGTAAAGAAGAATATACATGTGAGTTTAGAATTATATATTCTTCATCATTCTTAAAGAATAATTTATTTAAACAATTAACTTTCAATAATTTAAAACTTATATCTATTTTATGTATATATATATCTGTTGTATGTATTATGCTTATTAAATCATATGAATATATTGAAAAAATGAGTATTAATACATTATCTAGTGAACTTATAAATGATTCATATGCTTTGCCAGATGAAGAGGATGAAGATGTTGGAGATGGGGTATATATAGTAGAACCTTTAAATGAAACTGATGAAATATCTAGTATGACTAAGGAAGAAGCAAAAAGTAAGTATTCTTTTGAACAATCATTTAAGAAACTTAAAAAGATCAATAAAGAAACAATAGCTTATTTAATAGTGCCTAATACTGAAATATCTTATCCAGTTGTTCAACACTCTGATAATAGTTATTATTTAAGAAAAGATTTCTATAAAAGAACAACTAGTATGGGTTGGATATATATGGATTATAGAAATAATATAAGTGAATTAGATGATAATAGTATTATTTATGGACATAGTATGTTAAATGGTACTATGTTTGGAACATTAAAGAAAGTACTATCTTCATCTTGGAGAAAAGAAGAAGATAATATGATAATAACTCTTGATACAGAAGCAAAAACATTAAGATTTAAGATATTCTCTGCATATAAGGTTGATTATACAACTGATTATTTAAAGAATAAGTTTAATACTAAGAAAGATAAAGAAGATTTTATTAAACTTATTAGAGGAAGAAGTAATTTTAAAACAAGTACTAAAGTAACTGCAAGTGATAAGATATTAACATTATCTACATGTACAGGAAGTAATAATAGAAGACTTGTTGTACATGCTGTATTATTAGGAGATGATAAGGAATGAAAAGGTATTTAAGTGTAATATTAGCATTATTATTAATTTTCCCTATATTTATTAAAGCAGATTGTAATTATAATAAGCATACTGAATATATGAAATATGCTAATTATATTACATATGAAACAGAGTATAGTTTAGGTGAAAATAAATTTACTGTTAAATTCTACAATGTGATAAAAGGTTTGTCATTTAAAATTGGAAAAACTACTTTAACACCTGATGAAGATGACACAATAACTATTACAGATGTTGCTGAGGGAAAAATATTAGATATATACATATATGGTGCTGATGGTTGTTCTTCACAAGCTGGAAATATTACTGTAACATTACCATACTATAATCCATATTATGGTGCAGAAATATGTAAAGGATATGAACAATTAAATTTGTGTGCATCTAGATTTACAACCTCAAAAGCAACAAAAGAAATGATTGAGAAAACAAAGGCTAATTATGATAATATTATTATACAAAGAGCTGAAGTAAATGAAACAGAACCTGTAATAGTTAATGTAGTTAATAAAATTAAAGATATATTTATTAATTATGTTTTAAAAGTATTATTAGCATTGGGATCAGCTGCTCTTACAATAGTTTATTATAATAATAAGCTACTTAAAGTTGAACATGGAATATAAAAGCATTGTTTCAATGCTTTTTTCTATTGAAAAGTAAAAAAGATTTGTGCTATAATACTTAATAGAATAGATAGTTCTAAGGAGGAATAAAAATGAGGAGTATATTAATAGGAGTAAAGAGATTTCTTACAAATAAAAACACAATAACAATAATAGCTATTATAGGTTCATTATTCTTATTGTATTGGGCATATAATAAAAGAATTGAAGACGCTACTAGTCCAAAAGCAGTAGTAATTGCAATAAATGAAATTGGCCCAAGAACTTTAATAACAAGTGATCTTGTTACTGTTAAAAAGATACCTGGAAAAATAATTGAAGGTGCTTATACGTCTACAACACAAGTAGTAGGAAAATATGTATCTAATGATGCTGTTATACCTGCTAATGGTATGTTTTATGAAGGAATGGTAAAAGAATGGAATCAACTTCCAAGAAGTGTTTATGGTGATATTCCTGATGGAAATACTGTTATTGCACTAAAAGTATCAATGGATAGTACTTATGGTAATTCAATATTCCCTGGTAATTATATTGATTTATATTATACAGATGTTGAAGAAAGTGGAAAGTTAATTCTTCAAAAGTTTATTGAAAGTATTGAAGTATTAGCTGTTGTTGACTCTGGTTTAAAAAATGTTTTTGAAACAAACGGAGATTTACCAGCACCAGCATATTTAATATTCAGCGTGCCTGAAGATATGTATTTATTACTTAAAAAGGCCTCATATTTATCTGGAGAAATATTCCCAGTACCTAGAAATGCAAAATATACAACTGGACAAACAAAAGAAACTAGAATTGTTTGTACATATATTCAACAACGTATATTATCTAAATCTATTGATGTAAATAATAAAGATAATAGTTTAACTATCAATGGTGATAATGGAAGTCACATTGATGCAATGGTAGTAGAGTAAGAGGAGGGCAATTATGAAAGTATTTAAAAATAAAACAGTTGTAACAATCTTAGCTGGTATCATTTGTGTAGTTATACTTGCATTTGCATATAATAACAGAGTTTCAAAGAAAATAGATTCTGTTGATGTATATGTAGCAAAAGTTGATTTAGCAGCTAGAGAACAAATCACTGCTGAAAAAATTACTAAAATTAAAGTAGCAGCTAGTGCACTTACAAAAAATGTTATTAGAAATGAAGAAAATATTAAAAATAAATATGTAAATTATAATACTAAAATACCTGAGGGAAGTTTCTTCTACACAAATGCTGTAGTTGATTGGTCTTCAATGCCAGATGCAGCTTGGGGTGAAATTCAAGATGAACATACAGTATTTTCATTACCAGTTGATAACCAAAAGACATTTGGTAACTCAATTTATCCTGGAGATAAAATAGATATTTATTATAAGACTAATGATGGTAGCTTAGTATATGGACCACTTATTACAGGAATTGAAGTATTAGCAGTTAAGGATAGTGCAGGATATCACATTAATCAAAAAGCTGCTAGTCAGAAAGATGCAGTAGCATTAATATTTGATGTTTCTGAAGAAATGTTCTTATTACTTAAGAAAGCATATTATTTGGATGGTGGTAGTAGTTTAGTACCAGTTCCAAGAAACTCAACATATAGTAATACTGAATCTGAAACAGTAGTAAGTAGTGAATACTTAAAGAATTTAATTAATAATAGATCTAAAGATGTACCTTTAGATGTTGTAACAAAAAAAGATAACGCAAATATTCAAGTAACACAATAAAAAAGAAGGAAGGATAAAAATGGAGGATGTTGTTTTTTCGCAAATAGATTTTGGTTTATTTATGCCTCTTTTAGAAGATGATGATATAACAGATATCTCATACTCTAATAATGGACAATTATGGGTTAAAACACTTTCTCAAGGTGTACAACCAAGACATATAGATGGGCTTACAAATGAAGTGGTTGAAAAGCTTGCTTTTCAATGCTCTAATGTTATGGGTAAGACATTTAATATGGCACATCCTTTCCTAGATGCTGAAAGCGCTGAGTTACGTCTTAACTTTGTACATAATAGTATTGCTACTAATGGAGTTGCACTATTAATAAGAAAAACTCCAGCAAAGATTAGACTTAATAAAGAAAAATTAATTCAAGAAGATTATGTATCTTTAAAATTACATGATTTTCTAATTACATGTGTTCAAAGTCACTGTAACATCTTAGTTAGTGGAGAAACTGGTTCAGGTAAAACAGAGCTTGTTAAATACTTAGCTAGTCACACTAAAGAAGATGAAAAAATTATAACAATAGAAGATACTTTAGAACTTCACTTAGATAAAATTTATCCTACTAGAGATATAGTTGCTATGAAAACAAATAATATAGCATCATATACTGAAGTTCTTGTAACTTGTATGCGTCAAAACCCAAGATGGATTTTACTATCAGAGGTTCGTTCTGCTGAAGCTGTTATGGCTGTAAGAAACTCTATTTCTTCTGGTCACAACATTTTATCAACAATCCACTCTGATAAAGCATCAAGTATTCCAATGCGTTTATATTCTCTTTTAGAATCAAGCCAAGAAATTGATCAATTCTTAAAGAGTATTCATAGATATGTACAAATAGGAATTCATGTTAAAGGTTTCTTTTCAAAGCAATATGGAAGATTTCAAAGAGAAATTACTCAAGTTTGTGAGTTCTATGTTGATGATGAAGCTAATGAAGCTAAAGTAAATATTTTATATCAAAGAGATTTAGCTGGAAATGAAACATATAATAATCCAACATCTCACTTGATAGATTATATGGCAAGTCAAGGTGTTGAAATGAGACCTGATCCATTTGTTCCTATTGATAATACATTAAAAGAAACTACTGATGAAGTTGCAGTTGATAATGCAAATGTTGTTCAAGTAGCAAATGAAGCTCAACCAGAGCAACAAGTTCAACCTCAACCTCAAGTAGTAGAAGCACCACAGCCAGTTCAACAACCAGCTGCGGAAGCACAAATCGTTGTGGAAGCTCCAGCTGAGCAACCTCAACCAGCACAAAGTAGTAATTTAGAAATATTGGAGATATAGGAGGTGTATTTGAATGTATATTGAAATTATAATTGTTGGCGTAATAATCTTATTTGTATTCATATATAGAATGAATACAGGAAATAATTCTTATAAGTTCATTGCTAAAAACGTAGGAAATGCATATGAAAGATTTTCACCATATTCATTTAGAGTAGTTCGTGAAAAAGCTAAAGAATTAGGTCAAGAATATACTACTAGACAATATTTGATACAAATAACAGTATTTGGTGTTGTAGCCGCATTTGTTTCATATTTATATTTCTATAGTATATTATGGAGTATTATTTATGCAGCAGCAGCAATTGCATTCGTTCCATATTTAGCATATATGAGATGTAAAAAGGCATATAGTGAGTTTATATTTGAACAAATTCAAATTTATACTACAAACGTTATTATGGAATATAATACTCAACAATCATTTGTTAAATCTTTAGAAGGAGTTAGAGATTCTGGTGTACTAGAAGAACCAATTCTATCTGATGTTAAAGAAATGATTCAAATGGCATATGATAGTGGTACTATTGATGATGCTGTTAGATTTATGAATGAAAAATATGATTATTATGTAGTTAAAAACATGCATCAATTATTTATTC
>JAEEGL016983373.1_pt1 | contig 12834 bp, 1 predicted proteins | sample 9134231 | NCBI WGS metagenome assembly JAEEGL01 (sample SAMN16246548, study PRJNA631951) | gut metagenome | biome: gut microbiome; feature: rumen; material: fiber-attached | host: Bos | place: Iran: Karaj | collected 2018-10
AGGCCTGAAGATACGACCTGTTTGCAGCACCGCACACCCGGACAGCTACCGTATCGGAAATGAAGGTTTTAGGCCGTGCGGAAAGATTCCGCAGCACAACCTGCAGCGGGACCCCATTCAAGCCGCATATTTCCGAAGAGTTGACCGCAGGCCTCACCCAACCGACAGCCATATCCTGTTCGATAGTGATGGAAAACTTGTCAACACACTGCACCGCATCGCTGAAACTGACCGCCTCAAGAACAATGGACAAACATTCCTCAGATGTGAATCCTGACAAATCGTATTCGTAATACCTCCATACATTGGAGCTGTCGTCCAACACAATCGTCCCCAATTCTGAAACCGTTTTGCCATTATTAGTAACTGCCTTGACCACAAGCATGTCCGAACCAGAAAAATTTCCGGAACAGGCATGCATGAATCCCAATTTTGGATGCAGCGTGTTTTTCAGTGACAACTCATTCCAGCAAACCCTTGCAATGCAGGGCTGTCCTGTCACATTGGAAAACACCAGCATACCGGATCCTGTATAAGGGACAATGGGAGTTAATGGGCAAAGGCTGTCATAACGTTCCCAGCCGCCTTGACCATAAGAGGTCTGACAGTACATCCCGATTGAACTCGTGGAAAAATCCGTCTCAAACGGAACAGCGGCAACACCCGACTCAACAATGGTCCATAGCGTGTCATTACCCGGATTGATGTCATCCGGATGATGCAATACAAAACAGAATGTGTCCACACCGCCCGAAACAGGCACCACCAGACCATACAGGGTATCCCTTTCGGAAAAATTAATACAACCGCTTTTCCAATTGTGCCACGTGACCCGTGTGCCATTCCTGAACACCTCCACTCCGACAGGAGCGTTATCGGAAAAACAAACACTATTTGACCCGCATTCCCTGATTTCAACAGCAAAAGGCAACGTGTCCCTGACAGGATGGAAAATTTCCGGAAGCAATGGAATCAGATGTAACAGCGACAAATCCACACCGGATTCAATATCAGGCTGAAAAGCACCCATAACAGTCAGACTGTCACGCATGTTTCCGAAAATGTCCCTTTCAGCCTCAGCCATGCGAGGACAAATCATCCCTTCATAATCAGCATCCGACCAGGCGGCCTGATCTTTTGGAAACGGGAATGGCCTGTAAACCGAATGGTAGTCAGACCGGCTTTTCAAACTGCTTAAAGTCTGTGAGTTCAAACAATTCCCTGAAGTATGGTAATAGCAGTTATAATCCTGTTTGCTGCGCCTGTAATAATAATAGTAATAGATGTAATATAACGGTTTCCCAACTATCCCTTCTGTCATCAGCACATTGTTATAGATTGATCCGTAATAATCCCCCATATAAATCGCAGCAGCAAAATCATAAGAATAGATGGAAGTGGTTTTTGAATATATCGTATTGTTAATCAAATCGTATTGGGCTGAATCCGATTTAAATTGGACACCCATGGAAACAGTTGCACAGGCATATATCACATTGTTCCGCACCAGACCGTAAGGAAAACCTTTGCCCTGATTGTCACCGAGAGTGATCCCTGAAGCAGTATGGGAGGCAATAGCGGACAAATGGTTACTACCAATCACCCCCACCTTGTAACGACTTCCGCCACCAATGATGGAGAGACATGTATAATCAACGGCACCGTCGGGGGATTCCACCGTATTGCAGGAAAAGCTGGAAATATTGCAACAGCCGGTACAGGACAATCCGAAAGAGCGTGCACCATAAAAACGGTTGCTGTCAATGAAAAATGAGACGGAATCGGGATGTGATGCCGGCTGGTTCAAATATATGTTCGCCCATCCGCCCCGAAAAAGATTTCCGGTCAGGCACACATTCCGCCCCTTTCCCGATCTGGTTTGGGCAGCGACCAAACCGCAATGTGTTCTTGCCACCACACTGTCGGATTCCATAGCATAGATGCAACAATGTTTGAAAAAGACATCATACACATTTTTTTCCAATCGGATACCGGCCACGCCATCCTTAAGATTTCCGAAGACCAACCCTTCAAACTGCCAACCTCCGCAGTTTTTCAAAGTGAGCCCGGGCAACTGCGCTCCTCCGTCGAAAACCGGTGTGGCTCCGGAATCGGCCACCAGACGTATGGGGTTATCCTTGCTGCACCCATATACCGTAGTGTCCAGCAATAACGGGCCATAATTGCCGGAACGGATTTTGACCACAATCGGCGGCCATGCCACCGGCTGTGCATATAGGAACCTTTTCATTGAATCAACCGTCGGGAAAGAGGGATTGGCTCCACCCAACGTATAGACCTGCGGCTTCACCCCTGCCGTCTGGGCTTGCAAGGCGCAGGACAAAAACATTATGAACGGCAACACCAATAACCTTCTCATCGCACCTTATTTATGGTCATTTTCCTCACTTTCCGCTCACCTCCATACTCCACGCTGTAGTAATAAATTCCTGCGGCATACCCGCCAACATCCACCGGAAGCATATTCCTGCCGGAAGGCATTTCATGTTCGCCACGATAAAGCAGCCTGCCCTCCGCCGAATAGATTTGAAGACGCACCATACCGGCTTCCGGCAGCGTGACAGGCAGCAACACCTTGCCGGTGGCAGGATTCGGGATATTTTGTCCCAACTGCCACCCTCCGGCCTCCGTCCGTGCGATGGCAACGGTATCATGACCGCCCGCAAAGAATCCCTGCAAGGACTGGCCGCTTGTGTCACAGGCGGCACCCAAAAGAAGGATTGTGTCATTGTACGGATTGGAATCCGGCTTCATGTTAGCACTTTGTACATAAGCCTTCAAGTCCACAAGGCTGTTACATAGGGTCACAAAGGAGCCTATCACAACATTCAAGGAACCGCCCTTCGGCAGAGCACCGGTCCAATGCTTCACCGGCTGCTGCAGACCATTGAACGTCCACGCAATGTCCGCCGACCTCAAGGTGTCCATACCATTGTTCCTCAACTGCACACGAACGTTATTAATTCCAACGGCAAAACTGGTGTCCGCAAATCCGTCCAGTGCCGCATCAGTATGCAACAGATATCCCTCATATGCGCCGGGCATGGTCAGGACATTACGGGATTTGCCATAAAAATCATCCCCGACATGTTTACGTGGGACCAACAAAGCATTATCCGTCAACGTCAACAGACCGTCTCCGAGCAAATTCGGCAGGCCATACCTCCCATGCTGCTCAAACCCTGTCTTATTATAGAAATCCGCTATCGTCGTAACATTTAAATAATCATAATAAAACAAATTGTCAAAAACATGATAGCAATTGTAATCCAAATAAAGATTATTAACCGATTGGGAACCGTTGGTACTTAACCTTAACGCATACACAGTCGTTGAACCGGCAACCAGAAGATTACCATATAATATTGATTCTTTCGCCTCTTGAGACGTAAACATATAGAGACAGGCGCGGGATTCCGCATAAAACGTCTTTTCAGCTGTCGCATAGAATGTGTTGAAACCAATACATATATTGCTTCTGTCAATGACGAAATACAAGCCGAATGTTGCGCCGCCTATACCATGAACACGAACAATGTTATTGGCGACCATTGCCTGCTGGGAAGTGTTTTGATTCAATCTTTCCAAACGCATTCCTGTGGCATAACACTCTTTGACACGGATTTGGTTCCCCACTATGTTTCCCACAGTGGCTTCTTTCGCATAAACAGCGACAAATGAGCCATTGCTCCTGTTACCCCATACGGAAATACTATTGTATGAACAACTGCTTAATGAAGTATGGTCGAAATAACAGCCATACGCATACTGGTCAGTCATCACATTACTGTCCACCTGCACCTTGACGGAACCAGTGTTATAGGAAAAGCGCACAGCATTGCATCCGCCCTCCATGACATTACCTGTAATCCGCACACTTCCGACAGCAATGTTGTCCCTGCAACAGATCAGGCCACCCGATTTCAATGTCGGGGAAGAGACCAGCCGGCAATTGGCCACCGACACCAAAGGTATGTAGTTTCTTATTGAAACCACACTCCCCTTCATGGCCTCCAGTGTCAGATTACAGATTGACACCTCAAGGCCGGAACCCAACCACAGCAAATCTGAAGAATCGGCAATTATCCGCACGCTGTCACGATGACCGGCAGCTGAAACCATCACCAGCCGCAATGCCTTGAACCTTGACAAATCCCATGGTTCGGAAAAATGATAATCGCCGTTCCCAAACACCAGCACCACTGTGTTCACCGCCCTGCATCCGCTGATTATCTCCGGCAAGGAATCCAGCACCGGACGAGGAATGTCATTTTCTATCCGGAACGTGTCGGATGCCAACATCGAACAATACGGAAGCAGACGCAGCAATGTGTCGTTCCCTGTGGAAACATCCCGATAGGTGCTGATACTGACAACAATTTCGTTTATCGCGTCAAAAATGGGATACGGCCCTAACGGCAGCGTGTCATAACAGCCTACCGCCAACGGCACTGCCGGACTATATCGGGTGGAATCCAACTCCACACCGTTTATCCGGACATGTATCCAGGCGGCGGCAACAGGCGATTTACCCTGGTTTTCAACCACAACGGAGAATCCATGACTGCCGGCTGAAAGCAGAGTGTCCAGCCCCAGCAGTGCCGATACAGCCATATCACAATTGTAGTTCACACGTTCATAACAACCTGCCGACGTGGTGTCCTCACGTTGCAGACCGTTTAAATCCAACGGGACGGAGGCCTGTTTCGGACAGAGCAGTGTCTGCATGGAAACCACCGTGGAACCGTCCCATTCCGGAGGGGCGGAGATGGAATTCACATCCTGTTTTTTGTCCACCTCCCTGATTTCCCCGATGGTGGTTCTGGCTTTTTTTCCCAAAAATGCCAGATCACCGTAACGGACATGGTAGTTGTTGTAATCCCTTTTTCCCTGGAAACCCATATAAGCGGCGTCAAAGGCACACGCATTGCTGTCCGCAAAAAACAGATTGCACATTATGTTACCATAATAAGTATAACTGTTACCGTTCCAAAAAGCCCTTGACTTCGTGCTTCCGGAAACATAAACGGTATTGTGCAGCATATTACAATAGGCCTCACCCTGGAACTGCACACCATTCTTCTCGCCTTCACCGCACACCATGACATAATTGTTGGCCATAATGCAATTGGAGACGTTTGAATTTAAATAATTGCCCAAATATACGCCCCATGCGGACTTGGCATGACTGATCCGGATCAGGTTCCCCTCCATCCTGTCCATACGCTGGTTCTGTTCCAAACATACACCAGTATAGGAGAGGGTGGATTTTTCATAATTGGCCACCCTGTTATGGGAAAAGCTCACCAAACGGTTGCTGCCCACCAGATAGAGGCCAAAATTGGCGGCATCCGACAATTCGTTGCTGTCAATCACGATAGCGGAGTTGGGGATGTAGTTTCTGTTAAACGCCGTATTATTCAAGTATATGTTGTAGCAGCCTCCCACAATGCGGTTACCGACCAAACGGAGCGACCGGACATATTCCGTAGCGTTGCCGGTATTGTCATACATCACCCCCTTGGGAGAGGCGGATTTGGTCATCAGGGGGGATTTGAGAACACAATGGCTCACCTCCACATCCTCAATGCCGCCAATCAATTTGGCACCGTAATTTGCAGTGGCCACAAAGGTTAGATCCCTGAAGGTCAGATGGGAGACATGCCGCAGATATAGCCCGTCCACCCCGTTCAGGATCACACTGTCGGCACAACCCGCCTCCGAACAGAAGGTCAGACGGCAGCTGCTGTCCTTTCTGTACAGCGTCTCGACCGTCAGCCCGTTGTAAGTCTTGTTGTAGTTTCCATTTTTAAACTTTAATGTCACCGGCCGGTTACCGCAGAAACTTTGCATATAGTACAGATACATTCCCAAATTGGAGAAATCCGCCCCATTTTCCCCAAACGTGAAGGCAGTGTCACAGACAAACAGCTTTTTCCTCACGGTATCGTTCGCAGGCACACCGTCCGCCGGACTGAACAACCATACGGAAAGCGTATTGAGAGCCCTGTGCAAGGCGATTTTTCCAACACTTACCCAAACAGTATCGTCCGGAGCCAGCAGCCCGTTCCACCGGAACGGACTTCCAACCACCCCATTCAATTCAACAGCCACACTTGCAGCAGTCATAGTATCCTGTCCATAGTTCTTCAGACATGCACGGCAGGTATAATTACCGTCATTGGCCGGCTTAAGCTCCGCAAACAAAACGGCCCGGTCCGATACTGACGGGACAAATTCATAAGCCCCCATAGTGGTAACACGGTTACGGACAGCACCTGAAACATCCTTAGGCGCATCATACAACAAGGGACACTCAAACCCCTCCCTGACAGACAGACGCAAATTCGTGTCGGACACATAACGGGGCAACTCTGAAACAGACAGACTGTCATAAGGGACATATTTCCACCATTCGTCCATGTTCCTGCATGCCGCCCCGAAATACCCCACATTAGGGACTTTCTTTTCATTTTCATGGTAATAATTGTTACTCCCTAATGTGACATGGCCATTTTTTCCTCTGATATAAACCGGATATCCGCCACCCGACAACGGCTTCACATGAAAGATGTTGTTCCGGACCTCCGCATTCATGACGTTTCTATTGTCGCTATTCTCAATGTTCAATCCGTAAAGGTCCCCTTCCTTTGTTTTCATGCAAACGGTGTTATGCAGAATGCGGACAAAAGAGACCCTCTCCAGATAAATGCCGGAAACATCGCGCCCATCCACACATATAACATTGTTACAGACATTTCCCATTTTTCGCACAGAATCCCCGAAATTGCAAAGCCTGATACCGTATGGGGAGGAAAGCGGGACTGAAAGGGCGGTGAAGCTGTTGTTGCATACATCCGCATTGCAATATGACGCATTCACTGCATATCCGCTGACAGCACGCACCCTGTTATTTGAAACAACAACCGTGTCACAATATTGCAGATAAATGGCATAATTTACAGAATCAACATCATTGAAAGAGAAACGGATATTATGTGCCACATGGTATTGGGTTAATGCCGAAGCATGCAGGGCATAATTCCCCCCTATAAACCGGCAATGCTGAATCCTTACATCGGACGTGTTCATCCCCGTAATTTTCACTCCGGATCCTCCTTTGGCGGAGATCCGGCAACGGCTCACCTCCACATCCCGACAAGCTGACACATAAATGGCATCGCAATTGCCATCAGTGGAGGGCTTAAAGGAGATACGGCTTATCCGCACATGGGCTGCACCATCCAGACGCAATGGCTGCTGCATGCTGCCGCCCACCTTCATACCGCGGAGTGTCACACTGGAACTGTCCCCAGTATAGGAGGTGATGGTAAGCGGGGTTTCATGACTGCATCCGGGAATGGCCGGAATGGTTACATGCATGGAATAGTCTCCGGGCAGCATCGCGAGCGTTACCGGACCGGCAACGCCGCAATGTGACAAGACGGCGATAGCTTTCTCCAGATCAGGAAAATGGCCGCTGTCCCCCACCGTATACACCCCTTCAGTTTCACCGTAGCAACCGAAAACCTCCCTGCAAATGCTGTCGTCCGCCACATAGCCGTCCTCCTTCAGATTAGGCATTTTAACCCAGACCCGGATGGTATCGGACATGCCTATCCGCGGCACATACCGGCCAATAACGATGGTGTCGGTGGCACCTGACGCCAGGTTGCCGTAATAGACGGCCGGAAAAAACGGAACACCATTTACCGACCAGTTCACAATGGCATGCTGCATGACATTTCTCCCCTTGTTTTTCAAAGTGACACAAACAGGCTGCAGCGGCACATAGGAGGCATTGTCCGGATAATCCATGGAGTACAGCGCGACAGAATTGGAGGTAACCACCTCAAAGGAGTCCAAATATTCCGCAGACATTTTCATGTAATCCGTAACACGCACACGGTATTTCACCTTGGCATCGAACGGAAGTTCCGGAAAAACCGCAGACCAGACACTGTCTCCAGCCAAAGCTGTCATTTTCAGGGAATCTGAAAAAACAGTATTGGAAGCGGTGACATCATAATGGAGCATTGGAACTGAATGCGGCAGTCCAAAACGTGAAACCGTCTTCAACTTCAAACTGTAGCGGTCCGCCTCTGTAGGCCTTCCGGGCTTCTCCAACAGCATGATTTCAGGCTGCATCCAACGGAAGACCTTAACCGCATCCAAATACCATCCCTTTGTGAAGTAGGATCCTGCAAAATTTCCTTTGCGTATCACAAATTTAATCCGGAATAGAGAATAAGAGACATAACCGCTCAAATCGAACCCCTCCTCCTTCCACCAGGTGCTGTCTGGCACCGCCAAAGTGTCCTCCGGTTTCCATCCGGCATATGAGCCATGATGGAAAACCAACTCCCTTTTATAGTTGGCGGAAGCGCCCAGATAGCAGTCCATGGGTATAGGTTTCCAACGGTAATTGGCTCCGACACCCTGCTCCTGATACATCACCTGACAAATGTCCGAAGGGAGCGTTTTGCATATATGACGGAAATAGAGAAGCACATTCGTAACCGCAGAGCAGTCGAACCACGGAGTCACCAGTTCGGCCGTATCACCGCTGTTCAACGGGACAAATCCGTGCATGGCGTACTTTCCGTCAAAGACAATCCCCGTGTCCGGAGTCCAACTCCTGTTGGCCGACGTTGGTGCCGGCGCAACCGTCCAGCCCTGCGGCACACGCGAGGAGAACCCCTCGTTGCATATCAGCCATGCCTGCGCATCGGCACAGATGACAGGCACGATGCACGCCAAAAGCACAATCACTTTTCTGTAAACATCCCACATCCTATGTTTTTTCAGCCCTGTTTTCATCTGACACTGATTTTGATTGTTCTCCGTTCATTCCTGTATTCAACACTGAAGTAATAGATGCCGGCGGCATAACCGCCCACATCCAACGGCAGCATGTTTTTGCCTGGAGGCAATTCCCGCTCACCACGGTACATCAGCCGGCCGTCCGCAGAACACATCTGCAACCTCACCCTGCCCGCCTCCGGCAATGTGATCGGGACCAGCGTCCTTTCCACGGCAGGATTAGGTGTATTCTGGCCGAGCTGCCAGTTTTCCCTAAAGAATGATGTGACCGCATCGGACTTTTGGCAACTGAAGACACATTGCAATGTATCATTGCTGTAATCCGCTTCGTGGCCATACCCTTCAACAAACGCCCTGACCATGAAAACGCCTGTATAGTCCGGCACACAAAAACTGTCAGCAAACCACAGGCCCGCCGTATCAGCCATGCCGATCCGGTCAATAGAACCATGCAGCAATGCCAGCTGCATTCCGCTGCTGTCAAGCAGCTCAGCATACACAAACACACCGCTTGCCACCGTATTGCGCAGCGGATTGGCTACGCGTACATGCGGAAACACCCATGTGCCTCCGGCAAGCACGCCCGTATCCGACAACGTGACTTCAAGCATCTGCAAATCAACTGTAAGGTTCTTTTTGGACATCAGTTTGCGCTGCAATTCATTATCCTTTTCCGAGACATCCCCATCCGGTGCCGTCATCCTGACTGTAAGGCTGTAACTGCCAGCCACGTTCGGAACAAGGTACGGGGTCGGAAAAACATAGAGCGTGTCCGCACCTGAATCCAGCAATGGTATAAAACCTGGAACCGAATCCGCAAGCACACCATCCTGACCGTACACCAGAGCCGCCAGCGCAATATTACGTACCGCAACATTGCCGAGGTTCACCACCCGCACCTGCGGAAACACCTCCGTATGACCCTGCAGCACCTCCGTCGTTACCGGATACAACAGCGAGGCCAATGCAACATCCACCGTGTCGCTGTGGACACATTGGAAAAACTGCACCAGCGTATCGCATTCCAACAGGGCATAACTTTTCGGATACTGCGAAACAGCCGCCCTCATACGGATTTTTCCTGTAAAGTTAGGCAATCGGAATGCCTTGCCTAGACGGACGGACAATGTGTCCTCCGCCATGATGGAGAGATTGCCTTCATTCCATGCACAAAGCAGATTTCCGGCTGAATCGGCCGCATCGGCCCAAAAACTGAAGCCTGAGACATCAGCTGTACTGCGGTTCACCATTTGAAGCACAGGACGCACCGTGGAGGCACCCAACAACGTATCCGCCAGAACAAATGACACAGGAACCACATCCACCGTATCGAAACGGTAGGCGTTAAACCAGCAGATAAATTCGTCATTACCCGGATTATAATCCTTCTCCACGGATATGGGGCGGATTTTCAAACAATAGCTCCCATTGATATTGGGGACGCGGTAGGGATTTACGAAGAGGTAATCCACTGTATCTCTCGGACGCAACGCACCAACCTTTTCAAACAGAGTGTCCGCCATCCCGTTTGGCCTGACCACAAGAAGCTGCAACGACACATCCTTTGGAGCAACATTGCTCCGGCTGCACAAACGCACCTTGGGATACACAAGCGAATCACCGCGCAGCACTCCGATTCCCGGAGAAAGCACATCGGCCACATACAGGTCTACAGAATCCCGATGTAGGCAGTAACGGACCACCGTCAGGGTGTCATCCAACAGATTCTTCTCCGACACATGTGCCTCAGCATACACCTTTATGAAGTAACGGCCAGTATAATTGGGCACACGGAAACTGTTATTGAACACCACACGGAACGTATCGCCGTTCTGGATAGCCATAAGGAATGTGAATGGAATGGAATCCAGCACACGATGTGAGGAATCGGACACCACCATCCGCATGTTCAGCAATGGCAGTCTGACATTCCCATTGTATGCCGCACAAACGGAAGGCGACACACTACTTCCGCCAAACAGCGTGTCCGTCACAGAAGGGCTTACAACTGAGAGCAGATGCACATCCACCGTGTCGGAAAGCCGCATACAGGTTCTTTTCCGCACTATTGTGTCATTAGCCCTGAACAAATCCACCCTTACGGCATCAGTGAAGACTTTCAGGTAAAAATCCCCTGCGGTTTCGGGGATACGGAAACTGCCGGGGAACATATAATCAACAGTGTCCCCATGTCCGAAACCGGAAATGATCCCCTCCAATGTATCCTTTACCACACGCTTGCCATCCATGACCAGCGCATGCAGGGGCAATGCACGAAGATCCCTGTTGCCCGTATTGGACACACGCACTTTCAATCCGCAAGCGAAGCCGGCGTCCAATGTGTCCGATGCGACCGGATAAAGGATGTCCAGCACCGCCACATCAACCGTGTCAAGATGCAGGCAGAAAGCCATGCGGACCAACGTGTCATTTGACAAATCAACATCCTGCGGATGCGCAGCAAGACAAACCTTGAAATAATACCTGCCGTTATAGAGCGGCACACGGTAACTGGCCGTAAAACGGCATTCCGCGCTCTCCTCCGGCAAAAGGGATGAAACGCCTGCCGACATGCTGTCAAGCACACGCCCGGATGAATCCAGCACCATGCCCTTCAAGCGGATGCCGCCCACCGGTATATTGCTATGGTTATACACCCGCACAACCGGAGTCACCTGCATGTTGCCCGGAAGCCCGTCCACAGTCGGGCTTACCACCGATACCAACCGTACATCGACCGTATCGCGGTGCCGAAGCCGGAAATATTTCAGCAGCGTGTTATTGGACGACACAGTATCATCGACAAAAACTGAAACCACCAATTCAGCCTTCAGCGCATATATTCCCGTATAGTTCGGAAGCTTCACGAATGACGTGAAACGGAATTCCACTGTATCATCTGCAGGAATCTGCGGCACCTGCTCCTTCAGCGAATCCAGCGGGCGCAACAGACTGTCGAACAGAACCACCTTCAACTGCGCCCCATACACACCAACATGCCCACGATTTGCCAACATTACACCAGGATGCAGCAATGTGCTTCCGAGCAGAGTATCCCCTTTAGGAAACGAATAGCCGACAATTCCGGCATCGGTGAGGTAACGGTCCACCCGCAGGCGTATGGAGGTGGTGTCGGAACAGCCGTTTGCAGCATTAACAGTCAGTTTGATTTCATACAATCCGGTATCTTTGAACAAATATTCGAAGATTGAATCATTGCCCACAAATTCCGTCCTTCCCCCAGGCTTGCCTATCTGCCATGTCTGACCGGAAAAAACCGAACCGGTTATCTGCGAACTGTTACGCAAACTGATCCAATGGCTCAAGCTGTCCCGCCGGACCAAAAAGGATGGGGTGATCCAGGTTTTACTGATTTGCAGCGAAATGGTGTCATTTTCCATTCCATTGTCCACCACACAGCGGTAAACGGTGCCGATTGCAGGATTGGCGACCTTCATGACCCTGACCGAATCAACCACCTTTCCGGAAGTGTCTGTCCAACTGTAGCTTCTGCATCCCGTAGGCGCAGACAACTCCGCTATGGAAGAATTGTTGCAATATCGGACATTCCCCTTCGGGCTGCCGCACTCGCAAACCGCATAACCGTAACCGTAATGTCCGCTTTTCCCGCAATCCATGGCATAAATCACCAGTTCAACAGTCTGCCCCATCCAAGCGGAAAGGTTCACACCGAGATCCTCCCATTCTGTCCAATAAACCTTACCGCACTTTATCATCCTAGCAGTATCCTTAATCGAAAACTCCAGATTACCCACAGGAAGAGGGTTGCCAGCAGTATCCTGAAAACGGATGCCGAAACGGGACTCCATTTCATCAACATGATTTGCTAATTCAAGCACAGCGGCATAATGCACCGTCACCCAATAGTTGGAGGAATCCACCATAATGGCGTATCGGATGGCGTCCGCACACGAACCGGTACCAGGATTTCCGATGCGTGCGCAACAAGTGAAACCGTCGGGTACCAAC
>JAEEGL011701444.1_pt1 | contig 12833 bp, 8 predicted proteins | sample 9134231 | NCBI WGS metagenome assembly JAEEGL01 (sample SAMN16246548, study PRJNA631951) | gut metagenome | biome: gut microbiome; feature: rumen; material: fiber-attached | host: Bos | place: Iran: Karaj | collected 2018-10
AAAATGAAGATAATGCCTTCAATAATGACAGTGATCATCCTTCTGGCAGCAATGGCAGTTATGTCAGTGGTGCCCGCTTTTGCCGGTGACGGAAATGTAACATATGACGGAACAGCGAAACAGTTCATCTTCGAACCGGGAAGCGACAAGTCTCCGACGGACCTGTTTGATAATTTTAAGGATGTAATGCCCGGCGACGTAATAGAGCAGACTATCAGAGTAAGAAGCGAGATCTCCGACCAGATAAAAGTAAAAATATATCTGCGCTCTCTCGGCGCGGGAGATCCCGAAACAGTCGATATACTGTCCCAACTCAACCTTAAGGTAAGAGTTGACGACGGCCAGGAAGGCGGATACATGTTTGACGCATCGCCCGATCAAACAGCCGGACTTACAGAGTATGTTTGCCTCGGAACGCTCTATGCGGGCGGAGAAGTGGACCTCAAAGTCACGCTGGAAGTACCTGCGACTCTCGGAGATCTTACGCCTTCGCAGGCGGAGAGAACACATTCCGTCGTCTGGGAATTTATGGTGGAAGAATATCCGTCAGAGCCTGACGATCCGCAGCCGCCCACAGGTGACCCGATCAACACGGGTCTTTGGCTGACGTTCGCTTTTACCGCGATAACGCTCCTGATGATACTCTTACCGTTCAACAGAAGGCGCGAGGATGAAGAAACAGAAGGGGAGGCAAAGTGATTTGAAAAAGCTAGATAAAGTCACAACAACAAAGATCGCTTTGCTTGCAACGGCTATCCTGCTGTTCATCTGGAGCATACTTGGCGCAGGAGCATCTCTCGCGTGGTTTGCGGACGAGACGCCTGTCGTAAAAAACGTTTTCAATTTTTCCCGGTTTGAGATAGAAGTCACATACAAAGACGAAGAATCCATCTCTTACAAGCCTGTCGAGATCGACACGAACATATTCGGATTCGAATCGATCTACGAACCCGGTTATACGAGGATCTCGTATTTAAAGGTAAAAAATAAAGGAACTGTCGATATAAGATACAAGCTTTCGCTCGATGTGCGCAGAGTAGTGAACGCGACGAGCGCAGAAGGAACGGAAATATATCTGCCCGATTATATAAAATACGGGGTCAGATTCGCGGACGGCGAAGAAGATCTGACGAGAGAGATTGCGAGAGAAAGAGCTCCGGAGTATATCGCGACGATGGCTCTCAATACGTTCTCTGAATGGGACACTGTGACGCTTGAACCCGGACAGGAGAGGTATATCGCGCTCGTTACGTATATGCCCGAACAGGTCGGGAATGAAGCGAATTACCGGGATGTCATGCCCGAGATCGAAGTCGGGATAACCGTATATGCCGAGCAGGCGCATACGTGAGGAAAAGGAGAAGATGATGGAGAAACTTAAGAAAGTATGGAATGTAATATCCACTGTCCTCGTTGTGATCGTCGTAGCGATCGCCGTTTTCCTCGTGGGCTCCAGGATCGCGGGATTCAGGGTTTTTACCGTTTTGACGCCTAGTATGGAACCGGCGTATAAAGTGGGATCGCTCATATACGTTAAAAAGACCGCGCCGGACAAGATCAAGGTCGGAGACCCGATAACATTCGTTTTGAACGAGGATCTCGTCGTTGCGACACACAGAGTCGTAAGAATAGACGCTGAGAACAAGCATTTTTACACAAAAGGAGACGCGAACAATGTCGAGGATCAGGATCCTGTGCATTTCAACAATCTGATAGGCAGACCGGTATTTTCGATACCTTATCTCGGATATGTTTCGAATTGGATACAGCATTCTCCCGGAATTTACATAACCGTAGCCGCAGGAGTGCTCCTGCTGGTTGCCGTTTTCCTGCCAGACATAATAAAAGGCATCAGACGAGGCGATCAGAATGAACGGAAAGAGGTCACTGACAGCGGTAAAAGCGCTCAGGAAGAGGAACTCGAAAAAATGAGGAAGGAACTCGAGGAGGCAAAAGCGCAGCTGGCTGCCGCCAAACAGGCGCAGGAGGAAAACGCGCGCGATCTCACGGAAGAAGATAAAAAAGCTGATGATACATAATTTCAGGGAAAGGAGGAAAAAATGAAGATAATATCAAAGAAGAAGATTTTTGTGATAGCTGTTATCGCCGCGCTGGCGGCTATATTATCGCTTGGTTCTCTCGCGTGGTTCACCGATTCGGAAAAAGTCGAAAACGATTTCCTTATCGCTGATTCAGACGACGAGCCGGATGACGTTTTCAGCATCGACCTTTACGAAATGGAAGATACTGACGGCGACGGCGTTGGTGACACGAAAACAGATACAGGTATCACATACGATTACAATGATCAGGAAGTTATTCCGGGCGCTACGCTTTCAAAAGAGGCTTTTGTCGACAATACGGGCAGATATGACCAGTATGTTCGCGTAAAAGTGACTCTCAGCAAAGCGAGCATTTGGCTCAGTGTCCTCAACATCCAATCGGTAGACGAATATGTCGATCTCAACAAGTTCTTTATCACTCCCGATGGTTTTGACGAAACATGGCACAGGAATGACGCTGATACGGAATATGACCAGACGAATGACACACTGACTTATGTGTATTATTTCAACGGCATACTCTCTCCCGACGACGATCCGGTCCGGTTCCTTAAAGCGGTGAAGATCCCCGGTGAACTCACAAAAGAGCAGGCAGTTGCAATGGATGGCTCATTTGATATCGATTTAGTCGCTGAAGCGCTCCAGTCTGAAAACATTCTGGAGACATACGGCACGGTCGAGTATCAGAACGCGATCGATTCATTCGCCGCTGTAAACAGCTGACAAGGGCTTATCCTCCCTTTTGGCGCGACGCTGATCGGGAGGCGGCTCCTGACGGGAAAGCGCAGAAAAGAACAGGCACGGATCATCCGACGTAAAAAAGCGAAAGGCAAAGTGAAGGCAATATGGCAAAGAAGATATTCAACATCGTCAAAAATGTTCTCGTATGGGCAATAGTGATATTGGCCGTGGGGATGATGATTTTTACGATTTTTTCCGTTACTACATTTGACCGCAACGACAGAGCCGTTTTCGGGTTTAAATTTTACGTCGTTCAGACTGATTCGATGGCAGCGACAGACTTTAAAGCGGGAGATCTGATCATAGCCAAAAAGGTCAAAGATTTTTCGTCGCTGAACGAAGGAGACATTATCACTTTCATATCACAGGACAGATCAAGTTACGGCAAGACCGTTACGCACAAAATTCGCAGTCGAGCGACTGATACAGACGGAGCACCCGGTTTCATCACATACGGTACCACTACCGGTTCTGACGATGAGACGATCGTGACATACCCCTACATATTGGGCAAGTACACGGGAAAACTCCCGGGAATAGGCAAGTTTTTCGCCTTTTTAAAAACAACTCCCGGATATATCGTATGTATCTTCGTGCCTTTTGTACTGCTGATCGCGTATCAGGGTATCAGGATCATCCGTCTCTTCCGACAATACAGAAAGGATGAGATGGCGGAGATGGAAGCCGAACGGCAAAAGAACGAGGCTGCCAGACAGCAGAGAGAAGCGGAGATCGAAGAAGAACGCAGAAAACTCGAAGCCGATCGCCAAAAGACTCTGCAGATGATGCAGGAACTCGAAGCTCTGAAGGCCAGCTTGTCAGGCAAAAATGAAAATGCCGGATCGCCGAAAGGCAGCGATCAAACACCCGACGAGATCCGATCTGACACAGAGGGCGACGACATACACGGTATCGAATGACTTTTTTCACAGAACATGCAGTGACAAAACTCAATTTACACTTATCTAGTAAAAGGAGTGATCAAATAAAAAATGAATGACAGGAAAACACAAAATAGCGAAAAGAGAAAATATCCCAAGGACAAAGCGATCATGACGACTATCGTTATGAGTTTTGCGTTTATGTTTCTTTGCGTTATCATGCTTGCGGGTCTTACGTACGCGTGGTTTACGACCACACTTGAATCAACGGGCAACACGCTGTCCGCGGGTGGTTTTACCGTAACTGCGGAATACAAAAATGATTACAATGACGAAAATTGGACTACGCTCGGCACGAATCCTTTGTTTAACGATTCCTCTTTGGCTCCCGGAGTAAAAACAGCTCCCCGTTATATCAAAATCACGAACACAGGCAGTGTCAAAGTAAAAGTTCTGGCAGTTATCCCCAAAATCACACCTGCAACAAAAGACCTTTCGGACAAACTGACGGCTTATGTTAAAACAGGAGTTGAAGGTCCGATCGACGTTTCAACGGCAGAGGCTACCGAAACGCATTCTCTTGAAACTGTAGATACAGCTGACAGTGTAGGCATACTGACAAACGCTGTAGAAATAGACGCGGGCGGTTCTGCTGTATTAGCTGTCTGGTTTGGGATGGCCGGTGATGAAGGCATAGACTATGATAATTACAATGGCGCGAATGTGACGTTTAACATTCAATTCATAGTTTCACAGTCAGTTGTCGCGACAGACGAACCCGCGACGGAGCCTACAGAGCCTTGACGGCAGAAAACATGAACAGTCACAATAAATAAGGAGAGTAAAAAACATGAACAAGAAATCAACTAAAAAAGCATTGATAAGCAGCATGATCGCGCTCGCAGTTTGCTTTGCGATGCTTGTCGGATCGACGTTTGCATGGTTCACCGATCAAGTTTCCAGCAACGGAAACATCATCAAATCGGGCATTCTGAATATCGATCTGGAGGTACTGAGAGGCGATGACGGCTATGTTTCCATAAAAACAAACGGCGATCCTGTCTTCGATTACGATTTATGGGAGCCCGGATATACAGAGTGGGCGAATGTCAGAGTCATCACTACAGGCAACCTCGCGCTCAAATATACGATGAGGATCGTTGCAAACGGTGAAGTGTCCGCTCTTGCCGACGTTATCGACGTATATTACAAAGCTGAGGAAGTTACGATGCCCGCGACACGCGATCTGTCGGGACTCACAAAACTCGGAACGCTCGCGGAAGTCCTCGCAGGCGGCGCGAATATGACGATCAACGACACATTGATCCCCGAGGAGCAGAACACGGAAGACAAAGCTACGATCGCTCTTCACATGCAGGAAGAAGCCGGAAATGAGTATCAGAATCTTTCGCTGGGAACAGATTTCTCTATCCAGATCCTCGCGACGCAGTACACATTCGAAGAAGACAGCTGGGACGATCAGTATGACGCTGACGCGGCATTTCCCGGTGATCCCGTCGTGACGGATATCACTGTAACAGGTGTGGATGTATATTCAAGCCCGACCGATGATACTCCTGCTTATACGAACATCACGCTCGATAAAGCGAAGAGATTTACATGCCCGGATACTGCTGCCACGCTCGAAAGTTCTCAGTACAATAAAACTTACAATGCCGATTTTGTTGTAAGCGCTGACAGAGCTGTGCCCGCAAACAGCCTTCTTCTCGCCGGGATGTTCCCGACGGCTGACGGAAGCTTCTGGGCGTCAATGACTGACAAGTGGGTCGGCGCAGTTCCGACTGAGGAAGTTACAGCCGGTACACCTATACGTCTTGTAGAGAGCACAATCGGCGCATATGTAACTTATGAGGAACTTGCAACATATATTCACGACTTCGATTGCGGCGTCAAGGATATGACCGAAGGCAAGGTCCTGGACGGAACGACACTCACTGTCCAGCTCGTGATTTACGAAACAGTAAACAACATTGAGACGGGCAATTCCGAAGTTGTCGGATCGTTCACTTACACTTTCGGCGCATAAACGTTTTATCTCGTAAAATGATCTGTCGTCCCCTTCACTTCGAAGGGGCGGCAATCAAAAGGCACAGAGTGTTCTGTGTCCTTTGATCGCCGTTGAAGGCAATCTTACCTGTTTTTAGAAGGAGGCAGTTTCTTGAAAGGCGTAAAAAAAGCAATCGCAATACTCGGCCTGATCACTTTTGTGGTCTGCCTTTTCGCGCTTGCGGGAACTGCTTATGCATGGTTCTCTAAAACTTTTACGAGCGAAGGGAACACTCTGAGGGCAGTATGGGAGATCCAGAATCCGAAATTCACGACCGTCTTTCCGAACACTGACAAGTACCTGTACAGAGTAGGAAACGGGAACACCGTAAAACTCGGCAGTCTTTTCAAACTGATCGATGACGAAACATCCGTTACCGGCCAGGTTAAGATACGCATCGAAGCTGTCGACGATGAGTCATCTGTTTGCGGAACGACCTCGACCGGTCTCGAATCGGGCAGCTCAGCCAACTGCGCATATACGCCGAACTCAGACTGGACTGAGTCCACACTCAAATTCACAGGCGAGGGCCCCGTCAAAGTGACCATTTACGACGATGACAGCTCGCAGTACACACTGCATCTGGAAGTGATAGATGCTTACAATGTAACAACTTACAGTGAACTCGTCAATCGAAACAGCGTATTGCTGGATGATATAGTAATGTCTGATAATTCCAGTTTCTATTTAAGCAATTCTGCATTGTACGGAAATGGTTTTACGTTTGACGTGACTCGAGGAAAAAACACAGGAGACACATCTTCGACAAATTATCTTCTTTGCATTTCAAACGCTGTTCTTAACAACATTACGGTAAAAGGTGCAGAATATGACACGTACGGCTCTTTAGCAGGAGATGATCACAATAATGCCGCCGTTCTTTCATTGGGCAACTCAACAGTTGCAAATTCGCTTATTATGAATTGTGCAGCCCCGATACGCGCTTTGGACGGAGAACTTCTGGTTGTAAATTCTACACTTAGCGGGGGATCGTTTGCGAACCTGGATGTTCACAACTGTGATGTCACACTTGAGAATGTAACAACGATTAATCAGTCCGATACGAACGGCACTTTCGGTCTTGGAATAGTTATTTATTCAGAAAGTGTAACGAACGCCGGAATAAATGTTATAGGTGAACTTCATCAGTACAATTATCTTAAGAGAAGTGACGCTGACAAGTTAAAAGATCAATTTTCCAAAATGCTCTTCACGTATGTCTTTGATGAGAGTCAATATGATGTATATAAAAACACCATAGACGGTGAAACGTATATCAATTCCGGAATCATTTCAATGACGGCACTTTCTGATACTGTTTCGATCAATATTCCCGAGTCTCTTGGATATGTCGGGCAACCGGTATCTATAACTTTTATGGGCACGCATGAAGGATATGTCTATTCGATTCCGTCTCCTGTGCCAATGTCCGTGCCGGAATATGAGACGGAGGGGCAGTATCAAATTTTGCCGGTTGTGGTTGAAGACCTGAGCAACGAAAGTTTTGCCGGTGAAAATGTTTTGATCACATTCCTGGAAGGTGACAGTTACGAATGGAACGCCGATCGGATTACGGCAACTTACTTTGACAACAGTTTAAACGTTGGCATTGAAGTTTCCGGAGACGATTGCACATATGATCCGAATACAAAAATAATAACTTTTACTCAAACGGGGGAATACTTAGTCAAGTATACCTTTGTCGTAGAGAAAAATTACAAACTCGACAACGGAGAAATAGTTACTTATCAGGTGACATATACAAAGCAGCGGGGAATTACCGTAATAGTGACGGGCAGACCTCCGACTGTCGAATATGTGGGCTACAGCACCAAGTTATACGAAATCGGAGACAAAGAGTATTTGGTAGTTGCTGATGATGCGGCTTCTTCGTTGGATCTGCCGCATATAACCAACAATTTTAAAATCAATAAGATATATGAAAACATAAACGGAGTGCCTACGGAGATCAAGTATCCCGTTATTAATACTGACGGAAGTACAGGAAGCACAGTGTACTTCTACATTTTCAATAATTTTATTAAAATCACAGACGGAGAAACAGTGTTTGATCTTAATTCAAGAACAAAGCCTGACAATCTGAATGTTATATGGGGACAGTTTTCCGGAGACTCAAACAGAGACGGCACTCAAAATGTCGGCACAACCGCAACAGGTCCGGATTCATATCTTACGATCTTTAATTATTCCAGAGGTAATTCAGCTGCAGTTCAAATCGGCAGTTATAACAACAAAGCTGCTTATAGCATTTCTGTAGGAGGGGCAAGAAGGGGCGACTATTTCTTCGTCGTCAAGTACTGCTATGAATCAGCCGGTTACAAATTCTACTATTATGTAGGCTATACGTCGACTCCTATACGAACTGTTGCTTTTGAAGGTAACGGCGGCACAGTGGGAACAAAGGGCATTTCTGTCAAAAGCGGCAATTCCTTGACGTTGCCTTCGGCTGCATACGAAGGAAACACATTCTGCGGTTGGTTTACTTCGCAAACCGGAGGAAGCAATGTCGGAAATGCAGGGGCTAAATACACGCCTGCAGAGAATAATGTTGTACTATATGCGCACTGGGAGCCTAACTATACAGTCACATATGACGCAAATGGCGGAACTGTAACTCCGTTAAGCGCAACATATAGCGGCACACCTTTGACGTTGCCGCTTCCGATAAATGACGAACTGACATTTGTCGGCTGGTATGATGATCCGTTCGCCGGAAACCTGATAGGAGATGCAGGTCAGACTTTCATCCCTCAGCAGGACATTACGCTGTACGCCCATTATTCGAGTGATTATAAGGTGGCTTACAACGCTAACGGCGGAGAATGTTCTGAAGCTTTTTCACTGAGCGACGGATCAAAACCTGTCATTCTTCCGACAGCTACAAGAACCGGTTATGATCTAAGCGGATGGTATACATCTGCAAATGGCGGAACGAAGATCGGAGATCCGGGTGTTTCCTATTTACCGGCATCGTCTATCACCCTCTTTGCTCAATGGGCACCGAGATCATATAAGATCAACATTACCTCAAACAACAGTACGACAACAGTCACAGTCAACGGCACAACAGTTAACAACGGCGGAAGCGTCGCGTATGACAGTGTAGTTAAAGTAGTTCTGAGTTACTCTGCAAACAACAGTCAAACATTTACAATAAATCAAGGAAATACGAGTGTTACATATTATTCCAATCAGGCATGCACCTCAGAAACAACAAGTACAGCAGCCGGGACATATTACTTCAAGATGCCTGCGGGAGATGTAACGATAAGCAGTAGCAGTACTGCCACTTGGTGCCTTACTTCCGACACTCTCATCACTCTTGCAGACGGTACCCAAAAGAGAGTTGATGAACTAACGACGGATGACACACTTCTCGTCTGGAATCTGCAAACGGGCAGTTATGACGTTGCTCCAATTGTTTTCAACGACAGCGATCCATACGGTGAATATACTGTGATGCATGTGTGTTTCTCTGACGGGACAGATGTAGGAGCAGTATATGAACACGGCTTCTTTGATCTTGACCTCGGAAAATATGTTTACGTCAATGCAGAAACGATGGATGATTATATCGGACACAGCTTTGTGAAGATCGGAAACATGGAAGAAAACACATGGGCAGTTGTCACGATGACAGAAGTCTGGACAGAGAACATTTCAACCGCTGTTTACAGTCCTGTGACTTTCTCGCATCTCTGTTACTATGCAGACGGAATGCTTTCGATGCCTGGAGGAATTGAAGGATTATTCAACATCTTTGACGTGGATACGGAGTATATGATCTATGACGCCGAAACGATGCAAGAGGACGTTGCAATGTATGACTTTTTTACACTTGAAGATTTTGATGGTATGATCAGCGAGGAAGCCTTTGAGGCGTTCAATGGCGCTTGGCTTAAAGTTTCAATAGGCAAAGGACTGATCACGTGGGAGGAAATAGAGATACTTGCCGAAAGATATATGCCTCTTATAGGAGGCAACCCTTAACTTAGTTTATCACCAAGTACCGTCATAAGCTTGTTGATATATGCAGTAAATAAATTTGGAGGTTTGATTATGACAAAGAAAACGCAAAGAAGAACATTAGTGCTCAGTATCATTGCTCTGGCAGTTTGTTTTGCAATGCTCGTCGGTTCGACGTTCGCATGGTTCACTGACACTGTTTCCAGCAACGGGAACATCATCAAATCGGGCACACTCAACATCGATCTGCTCGTGGACCGCGGTGATGACGGATATGTTTCGGTGAAGCAGAACGGAGATCCCGTTTTTGACTATGACAGATGGGAGCCCGGTTATACTGAATGGGGCGCTGTGAAAGTCGTTACGACAGGCAATCTTGCTCTGAAATACACGATGAAGATATATGCTGAAGGACAGGTCAGCAAACTGGCTGAGGTTATCGATGTATTTTACGCGCCGAATGAAATAACGAAACCCGATACACGTCCGCAGGATCTCGAGGCTCTCGGCCTTGTAAAACTCGGAACGCTCAAGGACGTGCTCGACGGCGGAATCGAAACGACGGTAAACGATACGCTTATCCCGGATCTCACGAAATATGACGGAACAACTGTCACGGACGAAGATTTTGCTTCGATCGTTTTACACATGAAGGAAGAAGCGGGAAACGAATATCAGAATCTTTCGATAGGAGCAAATTTTAAGATCCAGATCCTCGCGACACAGTATACGTACGAAGAGGACAGCTGGGACGAGCAGTATGATGCGGACGCAAAAATAGAAGATTCGCTTCCCGAAGAATATGTGGCGGAGATAGACGGCGGATATTACTCGTCGCTGGCTGATGCTGCTGCGGCTGCAACGTCCGGACAGACGATAAAGCTTTTGAAGGACCTCACATTGGGCAATAATGACGCGGTCGAGTTCACAGATTTCTGGGGCGATACTTTTGAGGCCCTTATCCCTGAACTCAAGTCAGGAGTTACCCTTGACGGCGACGGTCACAAGATCACAGCGGCTTTGAACGGTAAAATGGTCATAGGCAATATCCGCGGCGCAACAGTTAAAAATCTGACCGTTTCATTCGATTCTGCAGAAGAGTCAACGCTTACCTGGAACTCGAGAGACGCTGTATTTGACAATGTAGATCTCGAAGGAACGATCTCATTGAATTCGCAGAACAACGGCGCGTATGTCATTTATCCGATAGACAATACAACACTCACCGGATGCACGAACAAAACGACGATCAAGACTCCCGAAAGCGACACAGCACGCTATAACGGCGCGACATTCGGATATCTGCTTGGAACAGGAACAATGACTGTCAAAGATTACTCGTTCGAAGGAACGATGGAAAGCGGCAAAGCAGCCCTGCTCATCGGAAACTGGTCTTACGGCACAAAAGTCGACGTCGTCCTCGAAAACGTCAAGAACAACGGAACGATCGTTTCCAGAGCCACGAATTACTACCACGGTACGTACAATTACATCACTGCTGATTACTGGGACAAAGGAGGATGCCTGACAGTCACATATGTTGACGGAGACACTTCGACCACATACACGGCAAATACAGCGGAGAAGTGGTATGATGTGAGCACTCAGAGCGCAGTTGTGGGAACAGGAACGTTCAGCTTCGCTATCTGATCCAGAAGTAATGATATGATGAACATACGTAAAAACAACCAAGTCATTTTACCGTATGTCATATAAAGTGTATCGCCGGAATCGGTCAAAGACCGTTCCGTGTACAAATAATTTGGAAGGGAAAATAAAAAAATGAAAACTCAAAGAAAAGCATTAGTCCTTAGTATTGTTGCTCTCGCAGTTTGCTTTGCGATGCTCGTCGGATCGACATTCGCGTGGTTCACTGATACTGTTTCCAGCGACGGAAACATCATCAAGTCGGGCACGCTCAATATCGACCTGGGGATCAAGAGAAAAGGCAACAACGATTACCTGTCGGTAAAACAAGACCCTACGCTCGCGGCATTCAACTATGACAAATGGGAGCCCGGATACACAGAGTGGGTCAACGCTAAAGTTTATACGACGGGGAATCTCGCTCTCAAGTACACTCTTTCGCTCACGGCTCAGGGTGATGTTTCCGATCTCGCAGAAGTAATCGACGTTTATTACAAAGCTGAAGAAGTCGCAATGCCTGCTGACAGAGACTTGTCCGCTCTTACAAAGCTCGGAACTCTCGCTGAAGTTCTGTCAGGCGACCTGACAATCGACGACACGCTGATCCCCGGTGAAAACGAAGAAGACTTCGCGACGCTCGCTCTTCATATGCAGGAAGAAGCAGGCAACGAATATCAGAACAAAGCTATCGGCGCAACATTCTCACTGAAGATCCTCGCGACACAGTATACTTACGAAGAGGACAGCTGGGACGATCAGTATGACAAGGACGCCAAGTGGCCGATCACAGCCGACATAACAGTATCGAACGACACAGAGCTCGCCGCTGCGATCGAATCACTCAACAACAGCGAATATGTCAACCGCGACACGCCTCTGGTGATATATCTGAAACCCGGCGAATATACCGGCAGCTATACCGTTGAGCAGTATCCGACGGAAGCGGATTGGAGTGAAAACGCCACCTACGGAACAGGTGTTGCCGATATTGCGACAGCAGATTTCAACAATGTAAAATTCGTCTCGGACGGTGAAACGATCATGAAAGGAACGTTTACCGTCAACGGATCTAACAGAAGCCAGAGCGGATTTGATTATCTGAAAACGGGAAAGGCATCTGTTGAGATCGAAGGTATCACATTTGTCGGAGAACTCCAGGAAGGCGATACAGATACCATTGTTGTAACCGTGACAAAAGGAGCAAATGACGTCACTTTCACAAATTGCACTTTCAAAGACCAGACGCATATTAAAGTCGGTTCAGCGAGTGCGGAACATCTTGGCACAGTTGTCTTTGACGGATGTACCTTTGATAAAGCGGCGTGCCTGTCCGGATATGTGTACGATATTCAAGTCAAAAACAGTACGGGAAATATTGATTCCGGACATAATAAGGGATTTGTCAACATTCAGTCTGCCGGAACAGTTACGATTGACAACTGTAAT
>JAEEGL012052156.1_pt1 | contig 12833 bp, 4 predicted proteins | sample 9134231 | NCBI WGS metagenome assembly JAEEGL01 (sample SAMN16246548, study PRJNA631951) | gut metagenome | biome: gut microbiome; feature: rumen; material: fiber-attached | host: Bos | place: Iran: Karaj | collected 2018-10
CATATTAAAACTCCCGAAAACATTCTTGTAAAGTTTTCTCATTTTTAATAAATTTAAATTTCTAATTATCTCTAACCTCCTGGAACACAACATGTATTCCGACAAAACTCAAAGTTACAAAGTTATATAAAAATTTGATGTACAACCTTTTGTTTAAATATTTTTTCTACCCAAGCGCAAAGACTCTGACAATCAAGTTCATAAAGTCAGAACTCAACAACTTGTCTCAAATATTACCCCAAAATACATCTTTCCTCGCTTTTGTCTAAATCTTTTTGGCATCAGTAACAAAACTTTGCTACGAGGTCTAAAAATAAAAATTGGCAAAAAAAACTATTCCGATTTTGACATTTAGAATTAACTTTGCAAACTTATACTTAAAAAAGATTCTTTATGAAGAAATTTGTATTGTTATTTGCCGTTGTCATTGCGACAACATTGATTGTCAACGCACAAACAACAATTATTGACAAACAGAAGCCAGCTGACTCGCAGATTGAAGTTCTGGGAGAGAACAGCAACGAAATATCATTAAGGCTCAGCCTCAACTCATACACTCTTACCGAAGTGCAGACACCCAAAGGCACCGAGGTGGTTGTAGGTTCGCCCGAAGGCATCAACGACATGGCCAAGGGACTTCCCGACATTCCATATTTTACAACCTCGGTACGCATACCGTCGAAGGGCAAGGCCGTAGTCGAAATTGTTGACGCAAACTACACTACCGTCGACAACATCAGCATTGCACCGTCGAAAGGCTCAATCAAGCGCAACATCGACCCGTCGACTGTTCCCTACGAGTACGGCAAGTGCTACCAAATGGACGCCTTCGTACCGCTGACCGAAGCTATCAGCAGCGAAGCCTTCTGCATTCGCGACGTACGCGGAACAACGGTGCAGTTCTTCCCGTTCCAGTACAACCCCGTACAGAAGCAACTGAAGGTTTTCACCGAAATTACCGTCAAGGTAAAGTTTACCAGACAGCCTAGCGAAAACGAAATTACAGCTTCGTACGAAAAGATCGACGAATTCGAAAACATCTACCGCCGCTTGTTCATCAACAACGGCAGCAAGACCCGCTACACCCAGTTGCAGGACGGACATCCGGGCAGAATGCTCATCATCTGCAAGGACACCTACGCATCAGCAATGACCGATTTCATAAACTGGAAACGCGAAAAGGGCATCGAAACCGAAATGGCACTTACAAGCACTGTTGGCAATACAACAGCCAATGTTCAGACTTATATTACCAACTATTTCAACAGCCACAACGACCTTGCATACATCCTTCTGGTTGGCGATGCAGCAGATGTTCCAACCAGCGGGACATCTTCGGTAAACTCCGATAACCAATACGCCTACCTTGTCGGCGACGACCATTATGCCGACGTCTTCATTGGACGCTTCTCGGGCGAATCGCTTGCCGACATACAGAACATGGTCCGCAAGGTTATCCTATACGAAAAAGAACTTACAACAAGCGACACATGGCTGTCGAACGCTTACGGCAGCGCATCTGATGAAGGCGGCACAACCTACCAAGGTCACAACCAAGGCAACGGCAACGAGAGCGATATGCAACACATGGGGTTCATTCAGACCGACCTCGAAACATACGGTTACACTGTTACTCGTGTAAACGAATCCACCAACAACGGTATAGCAGCAACATCATCTGCATTCAACAACGGCATAGGTCTTGCGTGCTATGTAGGACATGGAGGCGTAGAGGAATGGGTTAACACTGAATTCAGCAATTCCGATGTTCAAGGCCTTACCAATGCAAAAAAACTTCCGTTCATCATAAGCGTTGCCTGCGTAAACGGCAATTTCAACGGCAACACCTGCTTTGCCGAAGCTTGGCTTCGCGCAAAAAAGAACGGAAATCCGACAGGCGCAGTTGCATTCCTCGGGTCAACCATCAATCAGGAATGGAATCCACCTATGACAGCACAGGACGAAATGGTTGACATCATTACAGAATCGCTCGACGGAAACATCAAGAGAAGCATCGGCGGTATTGCATTCAACGGTTATTTCCGTATGATTCAAGACCATCCGGCAAACAGTTCAGACGGCAACGGAGAAGAAACTGCCGACGCATGGACAATATTCGGTGACCCATCGACCATGTTCCGCAGCAAAACTCCACAGGAAATGACAATTACCCACCCCAATCCCATTATCATAGGACAAAACACAATTGAAGTAATAAGCGATGCCGGCGAAACCCTCATTGCTGTTACTAGGGAAATAAACGGTGAAATCGTAATTCTTGGTACTGGCTATGCCAACAACGGAACAGCATTAATAGATCTTGCAGGATTGGACGAACCGTGTACCGTCAAGATTACAGCAACTGCATACAACAGAATAACCTACCAGGCCGATGCATTGGTAATTGGTCCCGACGGTCCATACGTAGTAAACGGCGGCTATACCATAAACGACAGCGAAGGCAACAACAACGGTGCCGCCGACTACAACGAGACGATAAAACTTAACCATTCGCTCAACAATGTAGGCACCGAGACCGCCAACAACGTAAGCATGACAATCTCGCCGTCGAACAACGACATTACCATCATCGACGACAGCGAATCGTTCGGCAATATTGCTGCAGACGCTAGCGTCACAAAAAACGATGCCTACACATTGTCGATACGCGACGGAATCGACGACCAGACCAATATATTGATATCATACAGCATCGCTGGCGACAATATTGAAACTAGAAGCGGATTTTTCGCAATAACAGCAAATGCACCAGCAATGAACATATCTTTCGTTGGCATCGATGATTCGGAAAACGGAAACAATAACGGACTAGTCGATGCAGGAGAAACCGTAACTATAACTTTCAGAGTTGCAAACGACGGTCACGCTAGCAGCCAGGCTGGCATCGCTTCCATTACCTACAATAGCGAATATTTCAACATCAATTCAAATGAAGTAAACGTCGATGCTATTGATGCAGGAAGCTACCAGGACATCGAATTCATCGCGACAATTGACGAAAATGCACCTCTTGGAACAAACATTAGTCTCAATGTCAATGCAACTGCAGGGCAATATTCGGCAAGTGCTACAGAACCAATAGCTGTTGGACTGCAGATAGAAGACTGGGAAAACAACAATTTCACCACTTATGCTTGGACCAACGCCAGCAATATACCATGGACTATCGTTTCGACAGGAGCTTACGCTGGACAATACTGCGCTAAGTCGGGAAATATTGGCGACAACGCAAGATCAGAACTCTCAATCACAATCAATGTCCTCTCCAACGACAATGTAGAGTTCTACAAAAAAGTTTCATGCGAAGATATATCGTATGGAGACTACTGGGATTTCCTCGCATTCTACATCGATGGAAACATTATGGGACAATGGGCAGGTACTAGCGACAACTGGAGCTTGCAGTCGTACCCCGTGACAGCAGGCACACACACATTGAAATGGTCGTACGAAAAGGACGATTATTGGACTGAAGGTAGCGACTGCGCTTGGATCGACAATATAAAACTTCCTGCCCACGACAACACAATAAGCAGCATCCACACCAGCGCCGACGTAGCCGAGAACTCAATGTCTATCTACCCCAACCCGGCAAGCGACAACGCATACATCAACCTTAACCTTACCGACGACAGCGATGCTTCGATTGAAATATACAACACCATCGGTCAGTTGGTAAAGACTATCGACAGCATTATGCTGCAGGCTGGCGAAAACTACGTAGCCGTTGAAACTTCGACTTTGAAGGCTGGCATGTATATTGTAAAAGCAAATGTAGGTGGTAAAATAATGACAAGCAACTTGTCTGTATTAAAATAACATACCATGAAAAAGGTAATAACTACAATAGTATCAATCCTTTGCGTAACAGCAATGTTCGCACAGGAAATTCCACAGGAACTGCAAGGCAAATACCATGCTCTGCGTTGGGAAGAACTTTCGGGACAAAGAAATTCCCGTAGCCTTATCGTCACCAATCCTCCAGAGAATCCGCGAAGCATAGCCGAATTTGAGCCAAACCAGGGAGTAATTGTGGCATACCCGCAATCAAGGGGATTCGGCATACCAAATTCACTAATAGCCGAATTGTCGGAAGACGATACAGTTTACTTGATATGCAATGCAAGTGACCAGAACTCGGTAAGAAACGAACTGCAAAACAGCGGTGTAAATATGAATCATCTCAGGTTTGTATCCACAGATATTGATTCGTACTGGGCCCGAGACTATAGTCCTTGGTTCATCGAATATGGCGACAAGCAGGTTGGAATGATCGACTACGTATACAACCGTCCGCGTCCCAACGACGACGAGGTTACAAATTTCTTCGGTACATATTTCGGCAAACAAGTATTCGGAATGCAGGTAGAACATACTGGCGGAAACTACATGACCGACGGACTTGGCGTAGCAGCATCGTGTTCGGCATCTCTCGACGTAGAAAATGCCAACAAATACGGATATACACAGGCTCAACTCGACACCATTTTCAAGCATTACCTCGGACTAACCAACTATATGCACCTCGACGACCCGCTCGCCGACTACATAGCACATATCGACTGCTGGGGGAAATTTATCGATGTCGACAAAATTGTAATTACAAAAGTTCCCTCATCAAACTCGCATTACGCCGACTACGAAGCTATGGCCGACTATTGGGCAAACCAAACAAGTTCATATGGCAACAAATACAAGGTTTACAGAACTTATAGTCCCGATGGCGAACCATATTCTAATTCACTAATACTAAACAAAAAAGTATATCTTGCATTTCCAGACAACGATGCCACTAACAATGCCAATGCCAAAGCGGTTTATGAAGAAGCTATGCCAGGATATGAAGTAATAGGATTCCTACCTAGGAACAACCTTCAAGACAGTTGGAAAAGCACCGATGCTCTGCACTGCCGTACTCACGAAGTGCCGCGCTTCGACATGCTTCGAATAGCCCACTACCCTATCCTCGATACTGTTGAATATGCCGAAACATATACTATCGCTGCCGACATCTACACTCTCGGCAATGGCGGTGCTATCACAAGTGCCGAAGTTTTCTTCAAGATCGACGATGGCGAATACATTTCGGAACCAATGACCAACGTTTCGGGCGATGAATATACCTTTACCTTCGAAGGTCTCCAACGCGGACAAACTATTTCGTACTACATAAAGGCCGAAACCGAACAAGGACAGATGCAGACGCATCCGTTCATCGGCGAACCCGACCCGCATGTGTTTGTTATCAAGAATGGCGACGATCCTAGCTTGTCTATAGACGCAAGCATCGACAACGGGTATATAAAGTGTTTCCCGAACCCTGCCACCGAGGTCTTGTATTTCATCTCCAACAATGTTGACGAAGGAAGCTACCGCGTCGAAATCATCAACCAGCAGGGCGCAGTTGTAAAATCGCTCGCCACCGATGCCTCCTCGAAGTGGGAAGGCGCTTGCATCGACATTTCCGACATGGCAGCAGGTCTATATTTTGTACGCATGTACAACAGCAATAAGGCCTACACTTGTAAGTTCTCGAAGCTGTAAAGAACCGACAGTCCTCCCCAGCAGTCATCGAGGAAGCTAGTCGTAGCACGCGATACGGAACGGGGAGCGTTGCGGAGACTGCTATCCGTGATCTCGTTCCAACAAAGAGACTAATGCATTATAGTCAAATTGTAATTTCGTTCCGCTCGAGCCGCGGTGGCTTTTACTTTTTGTCGGCAAAAAGTAAACAAAAACCGTGTCCGCTGAGTCTGCTTCGCTAAAAATCGGCTTCACTTCGCTAAAAGTCATTAACTTGCCTTCATTCCATTACGGCCTCGAACAGAATGACTTTTTACGCTCCGTTTCTCCGATTTTCTTAACGTTCACCAGCCAAGGCGGCAATCAAGGTATCGCTCCTTCGGGCGATGTGTAAAAAAATAATTTCCGCTTCGGGAGATTACGTCAATACTAACAAAATACCGACAGTCCTCCCCAGCAGTCATCGCGGAAGCTAGTCGTAGCACGCGATACGGAACGGGGAGCGTTGCGGGGACTGCTATCCGCGATCTCATGGTCATTTACCGCACGTCATGTTTTTGCCCTGCCCCAATTTAACGCCCTTAAGGTTTTTTAACGCCTTTAAGGGCAGGGGGCAAATAACATTACGGCTATTGGTGGATGCTCCACCCGACCCCAGAAGCCAAAACGGCGTCAGCCATTCAAACGTGCGAAGCACATAGAACGGCGAAGCCCTCAACGAAGTTAAACTTGAAACGGCGAAGCCTCAGAAACGCCGCAGGCATTCAAACGCCGCAGGCATTCAAACGGCGTCAGCCACAGAAACGTGAACGGCGAAGCCCTCAACGAAGTTAAACATAGAAACGGCGTCAGCCATTCAAACGGCGAAGCCATTCAAACGGCGAAGCCACAGAAACCTTTTTTGTTCCCTCGGAACAAAAAAAAACAGCGGCCGGTCGGGGAGACGCGGCACGCTGAGTCGTTATTCTATTTGTTGTGTGTCCGAAAGGAGATGAGGATTTAAGAATTTAAAGATTCTAGAATTTAAAAATTCAAAGATTTAAAGATTCAAAAATTCAATCGTAAATCTTACTTATTCTTTACTACCTTCTTGTTTACCACGAAATCGGCGGTGCTAACGCGCACGGTGTAGGCGGCATCGGGCAGAGCGCCGAGCTGGAGGACAACCTCGGTATCGTCGGCGGTGCGCTCGAAGAGCATGCGACCAAGCATGTCGTAAACCTGGATGTGGGCGGCAACGTCGCCGAAGTTAACCAGATGTACTGTAAGTTCATCGCCGAAAGGATTAGGATAAACATACACGTCGGGGTCGCCCAGCGGGACATTGCCGCTGCAGTGAACCTCGATAATCTCGGAGGTTGTGCGGGTGCCGTCGTAGTCGACCTGCGTGAGGCGGTAGTAGTTTTCGCCGGTACGTATGCTGTAGTCTGCATAGTTGTACGAGAGCATCTCGATAGAGTTGCCTGCACCAGCCACGCGACCTACCTCCACAAAGTTGACGGCATCGTCGGAGCGCTCTACCACGAAGTAGTCGTTGTTGTGCTCGCTGGCGGTAGTCCACGATATGAGAGCCCGCTTGCCGTTGCACTCACCATGTAAAGTCGTAAGAGTAACCGGCAATATTAAATCTCTACAATAATCCTTAGTAGGAGTTGTAAACGTTGACGATTTAGTGCAGTTTACTGTTGATGAAGTGAAAGTTGCAGTAATTTGTACACTTTCGCTCATTGCTGTAGGCAGAAGTCCAGTAATCTCATACGCCATAGGGCTTGAAAATGGAGGATTTATAGTATATGTATTTCCTCCGACAGCAACCACAAGAGTACCATCGACAGGGGCATCACGGAACGAAACCTCGCCTGAAACCTTATAAGTGTTTGTGCTTGTACAAATTGTTGTCGCCGAAATACTTGTAATTGCACAATCGGATACAATATCGCAAGAAGCACGGCCAGAGCCACCTGTCTGAGTGAAGGTTATATTTCCATCGTTATTTGCATAGTTGGCAACAAGCAGCATATAGTATTCTCCTGGCTGGGCATCAAATATCTGAAGATATTCCACTTTGGACGAGCTACCGCCAAAATCTACCAAGTTTCCACTAGGTTCCGACAATGCATAAACTCCACATACAGGAGAACCATTGTAACCATTACTTATTTCATCAGCAGTTGGATGATGCGATCTTGCTGCACTTGGATTTAGATAATAATGATATTTCGCATTATCAGCATATCCATCCCAACCATTTATACCATTATCAGTAAGATCTGAAAGGTCACAGGTCTTATTTGAGAAAGGCCCCCAGCAAGCGAAATCAACATCACCGACACCAGATGTAGGATGATCTTCTATTGTCATAAAAATATCTCCGGGTTCTGATATCTGCATGTACCACCAAGTACCTGGCGAAGCAAAATATCCGCAGAAATTACCATAATACTCGCCATAACCTTCATCTACATGGAAACTGATGCTATTGCTACTATTGCAGAAAGCCACTGCATTTTCGCATGAAGATTCTCCATTTACAACATTCTTGTATATGGCGTGAAGTGTTACATCGTTGCACGAAAGATTTACCCTGTCGCCTGCATGATAGGAGGTTCCACTACCATCGGCTTTTGTATTCCATTCCAAAAATCCAGCATAACTTGTACACGAAGGAATAATGCTCGTAACCGTTGCATACGCACCCGTAGTACCTGCAACTGTAGCAGGTGTAAAAGTGCCTGTACAATTACCTGAAACATCGTATGTGAGTGTATGTGGTGCTCCTGCTGCACTTTCCTCTATGCAGAATCTTACATCTGGATAATCTTTTTTTACATAATTGTTATTATAGACAGTCGGCGGATTTGTTGGGGAAGGATTTGTTATATCATTATAATAGTACAAAATCACATTATTGGCAGATGTTGACGTATAGAACTGGTAATAATCAGTTCCACCAGTATAATCTTTTTGTCCAGAATAGTCGTGAATTGCCACAACAAGATTGTCACAACCATTGTAATCGAACTCACCACCATTTTGGTTAAATTCGAATTTATTCCAACCTTGAGTGCAATTCAATGCACCGCTATACACTTTTTTAAATGTAGCTTCTGGTGATTTTATCCAATCAACTCGACCTGCATCTGTATCTTCAAATCCAGTCCTAGTTGTGTGAGCCAAATAAATATCAACATTCGTTTTTTTAGTTATTGCTGACGAATACTGATAATTGAACATTATGCTTTTTATTTTACCAGCAGAAAGTTGATCCTTACTATATATTATCTGACGATAACTATAATTTTTAGTATTGTCAACAGGAGCACATCTATAACCATTACTACTCTGATTACCAATCTGATATTGTTCATCACCAACAGCGCACTTGCAAACCTTGACAGTAATGCTAGCCATTGTCATGCAATTTGTTGCCGTAGAAGATATCCTGGCTGTTATCACTATGGTTCCGTCGCCTACAGGAGTTAATACACCAGCCGACGAAACTGTTGCAACACTGACATCACTGCTAGACCATATTATTTCACCTGTTGTTCCACCAGAAGTATTTATTTCAAGCATACTTGACAAATCAACAGATCCTCCTGACCGTGAAACTGTTATAGCTTCAGGAGAAAAATATGCCGATACTGGATATATGCATTCGGTTATACAGAATTTCATGTTTGGACGTATATTGACAGCTACACCCGAATAATCTGGCAAATTATCAGTATATGATATAGTAGCGCTGGAATATACTCTATGCTTTAGAGTATAATGCTCTGTAGTTCCTGTCTCATGACCAATACAGCCATAACGATTGTAATCGCTACCCGACCTTACATTCTGGAATGCAACAACAATATTGCTTGTGCCGTCCCACTCGAAATCGTCAATATTTATTTCTGTCCATCCATTATAATTTATAGCAACATCGTCAGCTACTTTTACCAGACCTGTACGTACCCAATCATCGCTCAAATCATCACGGGTTGTAAGAGCCATAAATATATCGCTGGTTGTTGTTACTGCCGTACTATTGTGATGAACTTTAATGCTTGTTATCATACCTGCATTTCCGCCTGCCATACGAATCTCATTTGCCGAATATATCTGTTGCGTATAGCTGCTTTTTACATTATTTCCTGCATAGGTACCATAATTATTACTTGGATTTTTATTGCCCCAACCTACTCGATGGCAATCGTCAGACGAAACTTCTATGTTGCAAGTAAGTGTTTTTCCGCACGAGGTGCCACTGGCTGGCACAGCAGCCCTTATGACGCAATTGCCATCAGCTACTGCAGTAACAACACCAGAGCTGCTCACTGTCGCCACCGAAGTATTACTCGACGACCACTCCACATCCCGGCCACTGGCATTGCCACTGACAACCAAAGTGTGAGTTTGCGCAAGTCTAAGTGTCAGCGAGGTAGTGTCCAATGCAAACAGCGAACTCCAATCATCGCAAGGCGTTGCAAAGCTAAGTTCTCTCCATACCGAATAATCGTCATCCCCACATTTTGCACGCACGTATGCATAGTATGTAGTGAGCGGAGCAAGACCCGTTGCCGTATAACTGGTCGTGGTTGCCGTATTAATTGTACCTGTTGCAGGATTTCCCAACTCGGTTTCCGACACAACCACCTGCCACCTCGATTCGGTTCCGTTGGCAGTCCACGACAAGAATGCTGCCGACGATGCCACACTTCGCGTCATAAATCCCGAAGGTGCAGGACAACTACATACTGTAGGATTCGTACTATATGTACCAGCCCTACGGTACAACTGAATGGATTTTTGATTAGTATATGTACTGGAGCTATAATATCTAAATCTCTTCTGATCATTAGCGTCATTAAATCGCAAATATGCTCCTCCAGATACTATATCTATATATCCAGCATCATTATATGAAATTGCATTCGAATACGAACCGACTGCACTTACCAGTCCGTTAGCATTTGATGTCTGCCCGATATAGTATCCCGAATTCGACATTAAAGAATAAGTCCCAGCTGATTTTTCGACAATAAATGTACTGGCATTGGTAGTTGCATTCGATGCAATAGTGTTGCCGCCAGTTATTGTTACATTTATATTATTATTTGCAGCATCTAAAGTTGATAGACTGCCATTGAAAGCCTTGCTGCCAGCTTCATATACGATAAGGTATGTTCCTGTCCAATTAACTGGATTCCTGGTAATTTTTACATAGTTGGCATTGTCGGGATATGCAACGTACACAGCATGCAATGTTATATCGCCAATCGGATAATATCTGTCGCCTGCTGTTCCAACTATGGTTGGCGGCGTTGTAGTTTCTCCAACAACTGATGTTGACCATCCGTAGAACGAATATTCAGGATCGCATCCAGCTGTTATTGTGGCCTCAGGCAATAATATACCCTCACCTGCCGACATTTCTGACAAAGATGTTGTTGCACAATATCCAGCACCTTCATCAAACGTGATTGTATGTGGGACAAATGCTACAAAGTGCGCCGTTATAGTTGCATTAGTCGTACCCATCGTTACGGTAGTAGGATTGTCTGTCGCACTCGAGAGCGATGCACCTTCTATTGTCCAACCTGTGAAAATATATCCATCGTCTGGTGTAGCCGTAGCTATAGCATTAGCATACTCCGGCACTGTTGTACGGCTAAGAGTAACAGATCCATTACCATCTACCAACGATGTAAGCGTATGTGTAACACTCGATTCGTAATATACGGTAATAGAATGAATATAAGCACGCTTTTTTTTAGTATCAGATGAAAGTTTTTTATCTGTTTTTATTGTTAAAGAAGTAGTTTCTCCTGTTATATTATATGTATAATCAGCAAAAGATCCTGTTAAAGCTTGCATGGGAGAGTCATTCACACTAAGAGATGTTGCATCATTACTATTATAGTTCTTAGCTCTAATCACTACTCTAGTAAGTGTCACACGATTTCGCAAATTTATTATTAATTGACCCTGGTTATTTCCTGTATTATTAAGTCTTAAGCCTTCTGATTCTGCATAATATACATAACTAATTGATGTAAAAGGTGTAGTAGTTGAAATATAATCACAGCCACTACTTACTACACTTGCACAAGGAGTAGATGATGTTAGAGGAGTCCCATCATTGGTTCCTGGCAGAAACGTAATTGTATAGCTATCTGCCCATGCCACTTTCACACAAGCAAACACAAAAAAGCAAATTATAACTATAATATTCTTATAGCATTTCATATCAAAAATATTTTACAGGGTTAATTATTCGAAGCGCGGTCGTTCTGCTTGCGCCAGAGAGCTGCAGCTTCGTTCATCATACTTACTACTTCGGGTATATCTACCTTCTCGGCTCCGTCGATCATGCAACGGGTCTTGCCAGGGAAAATAACAAGACGGCTAATGTCCATCTTGTCAATGGTATATTTCTTTATAAAATCGATTTCGTTTTGTCCGGTGGGCATCTCGGTAACCGTAAAGTAGGTTATCTGGTTGCCTTCGGGGTAGGTCTTGGAGGCAACAATCTCCACAAACTTCATCTCCTGCGCCTGCACCATAGTGAATGTACCACACAGCAACAATACGATTGCCATTAGCCTAATCAGTCCGCCAGTACGTGAGATTACACCAACATTGTTAAAATTAACGTTCGCCCCCTCCTTGTTGCAAGCAAGGGAGCATAAAAAATTTGCTTTTTTCATATAGTTAAAACAAGTAATTTTACTTGTTGCAAAAGTAGAGTCTTTAATACTGCTAGGCACTTAAAATTTTGTTAAGGGGAATTAAAGAATCGTAATCGATTGGATGACAAAGATATGAACAGGGAAAAAGATTTTTTGCAAAGACAAACGAGAGGTCGGATGGGTACTATATTGAGGAATAAACACGACAAAAATTATACGAACGCAAACCACAAATAGAGAAAAAAGAGGGAAAAGGAAGAAAAACGGCAACGAGGGGACAAGAGCGAGCCTGCAATCCACCCCTGCAGTCATCGCGGAAGCTAGTCGTAGCACGCGATACGGAACGGGGAGCGTTGCGGAGAGTGCTATCCGCGATCTCATTCCAACAAAGAGACGAATGTATTATAGTCAAATAGGAATTTCGTTCCGCTCAAGCCGCGGAGGCTTTTACTTTTTGTCGGCAAAAAGTAAACAAAAACCGTGTCCGCTGAGTCTGCTTCGCTAAAAATCGGTTCCACTTCGCTAAAAGTCATAAACTTGCCTTCATTCCATTACGGCCTCGAACAGAATGACTTTTTACGCTCCGTTTCTCCGATTTTCTTAACGCTC
>JAEEGL012678481.1_pt1 | contig 12833 bp, 12 predicted proteins | sample 9134231 | NCBI WGS metagenome assembly JAEEGL01 (sample SAMN16246548, study PRJNA631951) | gut metagenome | biome: gut microbiome; feature: rumen; material: fiber-attached | host: Bos | place: Iran: Karaj | collected 2018-10
ATCACGGCAGTCACTCTCTGCATGCCGCCCGACTTAAAAATACTATCTGTTATAAAACAAATTCTCTTCATACATGTATAATCAGCCAAATTATCGTTGACAAAAGTACAAATATTTTTGGATTATTCCAAATTTTATGCTAAATTTGCAACAAAAATATTGTTATGCGCATACTTTTCCTTGTTTATCATGGTTTTTCTGATGCCAGTGGCATTACTAAGAAAATACATTATCAGGTAAAGGGACTTCGTCAAAATGGTCACGAAGTACATCTTTGCTATTACGATTTTTCAGAGAATGGGCACAGATGTCGCTATGTTGATGGACAAATTATCAAGGATTACGGAAATGGAGCAATAGCAGGACTCCGTCAACGCATTGATTATAAATGTGTTTACGATTACTGCAAACAGCATAAAATAGAGTTCGTGTATGCTCGCTGTTTTCAGAATGCGAATCCATTTTTAATTCATTTCTTTAGGGAATTAAATAGGTTAGGCATCAAGTCGGTTACAGAAATTCCTACATATCCCTATGATCAGGAGTTTGCTCTGTTTTCATTTAAACAGCGTTTTGAATTAAAAATTGATCAACTTTTTCGAAAAAGTCTTTCTAAAGAAATGGCTGCAATAGTAACATTCTCTGATGCTGAAGAAATCTTTGGACAACGTACCATTCGTATTAGCAATGGTGTCGATTTTGATAGTATACCTTTACATCAATATCACCCTCATACAGATGGTTCAATTCATCTGATAGGTGTGGCTGAGGTCCATTTGTGGCATGCTTTTGATCGTATGGTTTCAGGGATAGGGGAGTATTATAGAAATACAAAGAACCCTCGTAAGGTTGTATTCCATATTGTTGGAGGTGTTCATCCCAATGAGAGATATAAGGCAAATCAATTTCATCCAGGTTTACAGGCTATTATCGATAAATATGGGGTTCAGGATAGCGTTGTTTTTCACGGACAACTTTTTGGCAATCAGCTTGACGAAGTCTTTAACCTGTGCTGTTTTGCTATTGGTAGTTTAGGTAGGCATCGTAGTGGTATAACAGTCATAAAAACGTTGAAGAATCGTGAATATGCCACTCGTGGTATACCATTTATTTATAGTGAACAAGATAGTGACTTTGACTATCAGCCATATATTATGAAAGCACCTGCTGATGAATCACCTATTGAAGTTCGGAAGATTATCGACTTTATAGATACTCATCTTTTTGTTCCTGAGGTTATCCGTAAAACGGTTATTCATCTGTCGTGGAAGAACCAAATGAACTTGGTGGTTGAAAAGGCTATTTCTTGAATTTTAGCCAGAATACGAGAGTAGATTTAATTCCAATATATTTAATGTACCCCGATGTAATAGCTCTCCAAAATACATGTGGCTTGTCTTTTAGTGGAATGATATGCCCTGTGTAAAATACTTTGCTTAATGTGTATTTTGCAAATTTTCTGATTATAGTAGAGTCTTGATATTTAAACAATTCATCAAAAACTGTAAGATAACAATCAATGTTCTTCTTTGTATATTTATTCCCCATAATTGATGTGGGTCTGATACGATGCTTTACAAATGATTGTTTTATGCAATAGATAGAGTTACTATTTAAAGTAAGGATGGTCGTGAACAATTCATCTTCATGAATAATGCCAGAATAGAATTGAAGTCCTGTGCTATCTAAATATTGTTTATTTATGAGTAGTAACCATACAACGCTGTTATGTACATTTTTGTCAAGCATTAAGTTAAGTAGATATTCACCTCTATATTGAATATTCTCCTTTACAAGATGGGTTCTTGCTATTTTTGATATAGATTGGTTACTCCCGTCCATGAATCTTTCTCCGTCAAAGAAAATAAAATCTGCTTGGTTTTTCTTGGCATATTCATAACAAGTCTGAAGCGCATCTGGACTGCTTAACACGTCGTCAGAATCCATCATGTAAATATATTCTCCTTTTGCATGAAGTAGAGCGGTGTTTCTAGCCCCCGAAAGCCCTTGGTTATTTTGGCTCAGAGCTATAATACGTTCATCTTGCTTGGTATATTTCTCTATTACTTCTTGGCTGTTATCAGTAGAACCATCATTCACTGCAATGATCTCAATTTCTTTTAGAGTTTGATTGATAATAGATTCAAATGCTTCTTCCAGATAGGGAGCAACATTATATATAGGTAATATGATACTAACTTTAATCATACAATTTTTATTTTTGTGCAAATATACAATATTTCCATAAAATAACGAATAGTTTTATTTTTTTTTGTATATTTGCATCATGAATGACAATGGAAGGAAATATAAGATTGTGTATTTGACACCTGCTTTATATATGGCAGGAGGCATTGAACGAGTGCTCTCCCTTAAAGCAAATTATTTTGCAGATCAGTTTGGATATGATATTACGATTATCTTAACAGAAGGGAAAGATAAAACAATGTTCTATCCTTTATCAAATAAAGTTAAGGTGATTAACCTCGATATCAATTTTGAGGAGCTTTGGACCTGTTCATTCTTAAAGAAAATATTTGTTTATCTGAAAAAACAACATCTCTTTAAAAAGTCATTGACGGCGGAATTGATGCGAATTCGCCCCGACATAACTATTAGCTTGCTTCGTCGTGAGATAAATTTCATTACCTCAGTTAAAGATGGTAGTAAAAAGGTTGGTGAATTACATATTAATCGAAAGAATTACAGGAATTTTGAAGAAGGTCGTTTCAATATATTTAAATTGTTGTTCTCCAAATTGTGGATGTACAGTTTGGTCAAAAAGTTAAAGAAGTTGGAACGATTGGTTGTCTTGACCGACTATGATAGGCTTGCGTGGAAGGAACTGGATAATGTTGTAACAATTCCCAATCCTCTGTCAATTTCTCCAAGTAAAATGAGTCCACAGACAGAAAAACGAGTTATTGCAGTAGGAAGATATTGCCATGAAAAGGGATATGATTTCTTGTTGTCTGCTTGGTCAAAGGTCCAAACAGAGTGTCCTGATTGGCAGTTGGTTATATTTGGTGATGGTAATCGCGCTGAGTATGAGCAGCTGATTGAACGGTTGAATATTGATAGAACGAGATGTAAATTGAATGCAAGAACGTCTGATGTCAATTCTGAATATGTGCATAGTTCACTGGCTGTGTGTAGTTCTCGTTTTGAGGGATTTGGACTTGTTATTGTTGAGGCTATGGCCTGTGGCCTTCCTGTTGTTTCTTTTGATTGCCCATGGGGGCCACGTTCTATTATTGATAATGGTAATGACGGTGTGCTTGTTGAGAACGGAAATATTGATGAATTGGCAATCAATATGGTTAAATTAATGAAGAATCCAGAAACGAGAATCGAAATGGCAAATCGTGCAGTACAAAATGTCCATCGTTACGAAATAGGACAAATTGCCATGTTATGGAAGTCTTTATTTGTTAGTTTGTAAACATGGAATACGATGTAACAATAGGTATACCAGTATATAGAGCTGTTGACTTCATTGAAAACACATTGATTTCAGCACTGAATCAGACTTTCCAGAGCATTGAATTCCTTGTCGTTGATGACTGTGGAGGGGATGGGTCAATGGATGTCGTTAATAGATTGAAAGCAGACCATCCTCGTGGAAGTGATATTTGCATCCTTAGTAATTCTAGAAACTTCGGAGCTGGTGGTTCTCGAAATCGCATTCTGGATGAGGCAAGGGGGAAGTATCTGTTTTTTCTTGATTCGGACGATTTGTTGGAACCAGATGTTATTCAGTGTTTAGTAGATGAAATGAGGAATAAACAGTTGGATGTTGTCTATGGTTCAATAAAAAGAATAGACAAAGTGCATTTTCATCCAGATCAGTCATATGTACTTCCTGATATATGCCTTCTGTCAGATGAAGAGATGGCATATTATGCATTCAAGCATTATAGTTCTTTTCCTATTTCTGTTTGCAATTGTTTAATGGACATGGATTTTTTACGTTCTAATCAGTTGCGTTTTATTAATGCGATTTTTTGGGAAGATTTGGCATTTAGTTATGAGATGGTTACAAGAGTAAAAAGGGCAGCCCTTTTATCCAAGATAACTTATCATTATGTCTGTCGGTCAGGTTCTCTTTCGCATTATCAGGATAGGGAAGTGTTAGATAAAACAGAAATTATGAAGAATGTTCATACAATAGATATTCTTAAAGACAAATGTAAGATATTACTTGGTAAATCATATCTTCCATATTTGTGCTATAATTTGGAAATGAATAGTTTTTATATCGTATGTTATGTTTTGAAATCCTCGAATAGAATATTTCCCCCCATCTCTAATTCTGAGATCCGCTATATTTTACAGCACCCGTTAAGTTTAAAAGAGATTCTTTGTTTCCGAAGAAAGCTTTTTCATAATATGTTCTTTTGGTTGTTGAGTCGAATGTCATTTCCATTAATGATATCGTGCGTTAAACTATTAGGAAAATATAAAAGAGTGATTTAATAGATTAAAATTGTATGAGTATGAAGATATTGTATGCATTAGAAGCAGTTAATCTAAAAGGTGGTTATGATAGAATAATCATAGAGAAAGCGAATTATATGGCCGAACATGGTCTTGATGTAATAATTGCTGTAGCTTCCCATGCTTTAGCAAAGCCTTATTATCCCATATCTGATAAGGTCAAGCTTGTAGACTTCTGTATTAATTTTCATCAGCAATATGGCCACCGTCTGTTTTATAGAGCCTATGTTTATTTTACATTGATGCGCCAATATCGTCAGGCATTAAAAGAGTTACTGTATGTTGAACATCCCGATATTGTTATTACGACATTGGGCAGAGAGATTGACTTTATTACAGATATACATGATGGTAGTGTGAAGATTGGCGAGTCGCATATTGCCAAGGATTATGTACGTAACTTGCATCTTATGGAGCAGCGAGGTTTTATATATCGTATGATAGCTAGTTATTGGCGTAAAAGGATAGATCACAAGGTGAAGAAACTTGCAGCCTTGGTCTTGCTAACTCAGCACGATGCAAACAGTTGGGAGGGTTTTACTAAGACTGTGGTAATCCCCAATTCATTACCATTCTATCCACCTCATGGCAGTTCTTGTGAAAATAAGCAGGTCATTTTTGTAGGGCGATTGAATGAGCAGAAAGGACTGGAGTATCTTATTGATACTTGGGCAAAGGTTAATCGAAAACATCCTGATTGGGTACTTCATATGTATGGTGAGGGTGAACAGAAACAGATGCTTTTGCAAATGATAAAGGAGGCAGGATTAGAGCGTGCTGTCATCGTCCATCATCCAACTCCTAGGATAATGGAAAAATATTTGGAGAGCAGTGTGTTTTTGTTGACATCCAGATTTGAAGGGTTGCCTATGGTCTTGATTGAAGCTTTAGCCTGTGGGCTACCTATTGTTTCATTTGACTGTCCTTGGGGACCAGCTGACATCATTAGAGATGGTGAAGATGGTTTCTTGGTGGAATATCTGAATACGGATGAAGCTGCACGACGTGTCTGTCAGTTAATAGAAAATCCTGAACTTAGAAAAACCATGGGTATGCAAGCGCGAATAAATGTTCAGCGCTATAATCGTGATGTTGTAATGAAACAATGGACAGACCTTTTTGAGAGCCTTCAATATTGAGAATCCTTGTTTTTTTCTTATTGAACTCACGATAAAAGGTTGGGCTCAGAAAATTGTAAATGTACATATTCATCTTATTTTATTAATGTATTGTTTGAATTTTCTTGACATGGTTTGTTTTGCATATATTATATAGACGAAAATACGTGTAGGAAGATTGTTGTACAAAAGCGTCCACAATTTTTGCTTATTGTTATGCTTAAATGAAATGGTAGGAATTTGCTTTTTTAAAAATTTGAATGACATAATGATCTCTGTCATATTATGAATATGTCCATATGTAATGGCACAAATATGAGAATAGAAAAATATGAATAAAAATTCTTGTTGTTTATATATGGTTTGTGTTGATAGACCTGGTAATTCTGACAATTTCCATGCCTCCTTCATCGCAACGGAAACATCATTTGCATTTCTCAGACGATATAATGATGATACAGAATTATGCCCTCTCCTGTAAATAATAAAAAGTCGTGTGGTTTTGAAACATTTTTTTGCTTTCAGATAACATTCATTTGTAAATGGAACATCCTGAGCTAGTATGCCAGGTATAAATGAGATATGGTTATTAATAAGAAAATCTTTTCTAAATAATATACGCCAGTAAAATTTGCAATATGCGGGATCCACCAAATCGTATCCTGAGATTTCTGAAATAGAGAATGATTCTTCTAGATTAGGAGGGGTTTCGAGATATTCCTCAATCTCTTTATCGTTCATTTGTATATAATCGGCAACAATCAAGTCTGGTTTTAATGTAATTGCTTCTTCTAGTAGGGGTTTTATACTAAAATTAATTAGCAAGTCATCAGAATCTACCATTAACAGAAATTCCCCTCGAGCACATTCAATGCCTCGATTCCTTGCCACAGATAAGCCTTGGTTTTCTTGCTCGATAACTATAATATTTGAGTGTTGTTGAATAATATCGGCAATAACCTCCATACTTTTGTCTTTTGTCCCATCATTTATGATGATGAGCTCAAAGATTTTTTCGTCTAACCCCTGATGATATATACTTTCAATGCATGTTCTAACGTATTTTTCAACGTTATATATGGGTACTATAATACTTAAATATGTCATAGAATGATTAGGTATATTTTAATTCCTTTGTTACAAAGATACTTTTTTTAAAATATAGTTATTTTATTACTTTTTTATTGAATTAAAAGGTTCTTAATTTTTTTCTTTGTTTTGTAAAATAAATGATATGCCATTATAAGTATGTGTGGCATGTTCTGGAACATCCATGTTAAGATTTTTTGTTTTGTACCATTTGGGAAATGAAGCTCAGGCTCTAAAGACTTCATATAGTTAATAACTTTTAACTGAGTTGATAGTCCCTTTATATGTCCGAATGTGGTAGCAGAAATTAAATGATAGAAATATGCATAGGTTACATCAATTTGTTTTTGTTTAGCATCTGCTGAAAGGTTAGAGATTCTTGTAAAACTCCAGATTTTTTGTATAATTTTACAAAGATCTAAGGCTTTCTTGAATGTAAAATTCATTGTCGTTTGAGTCGGATTTCCCCATCTATATATAAGAAATGGCCATTGAACTTTGATGCATTTCTTTGCTTTTAGATAACATTCATTGGCAAATGGAACATCTTCAGCGTAAATGTGGGGAATAAAAGTGATTTTAGTAGACTGTAAAAAATCTTTTCTATATAAATTTCTCCAAATGTTACGACAAAAGTCCTCTTTTAAGAAGTCTTCACCTGTAAGTTCTTCAAAAATGATTTTTTCTTTCTTATTTTGAAATGTACCTGACAAAAACGCCTCGATTTCTTCATTGTTCATCTGTAGATAATCTGCTGTCACTACCTCTGCTTTAGTCTCTAAAGCTTTTTCAAGCAAGATATTGACACTGTTGTCAATAAGTAAATCGTCAGAATCTATCATCAGGATGTATTCCCCTTTGGCTATGGTTATACCATTATTTCGAGCGACAGAAAGACCTTGGTTTTCTTGCTCAATAACTATAATATTTGAGTGTTGCTGAATAATGTCAGCAATCATCTCCATACTATTGTCTTTAGTACCGTCATTTATAATGATGAGTTCAAACCTGTTTTCATCTAATCCCTGACGATAAATACTCTCAATACATGTCCTAACGTATCTTTCAACGTTATATACAGGCACTATAATACTCAAGTCAATCATAGAATATTTTTTTGAGGTAAGTAATCTATTTGTTAATTTGTTGCAAAGATACGTTTTTTTTCAATAAAGATGTTTTTTTTTACTGTTTTTTTTTGAAACAATTCTCTTTTTTTTGTATTTTTGTGGCAGAATTTTAATATTCGTGTGTTAAGATGAAGATTGTATATATCAATAGGGTATTTGCTGTCTATGGAGGGTTAGAGCGTGTCTGGACTGATAAGATGAACGCTTTGGCTGAGATTCCTGGTTATGAGGTTTGTCTTGTAACAACAGACCAGGGTGACCATAAGGCTCCTTATCCTTTGAATGAAAATATACGGCATATTGACTTTGGCATACGCTTTACTCAACAATATCAGTACAAAGGTCTGAAGCGATATTGGATATATTACAAATTAATCAGATTATTCCAAAGAAAAATTAAAACTTTGATAGAAGCGGAAAGTCCAGATGTCCTAATCACTAGTGCTTCTGAATTTGTTGATTTCTTGGTGGAATGTAAGGAGGAAGTTCCTTTGATTGTAGAGAGTCATGGAACATTTGATCGTCCCTTCCATATGCAGGAGATGACAATCACTAACCGTGTCAAAAGATATTTTCATAATAAAGCTTTAAGTAAGGCGGATCGGATCGTTGCTTTGACGCATGGAGATGCGGAACAATGGAGAACAATTAATCCGAATGTGTCAGTTATCGCGAATATTGTAACAATGAATAATACTGATGACTATAGTAACTGTGAAGCGAAACGCGTTATTTTTGTGGGGAGAATGGACTCGCAGAAAGGTTATCAATATCTGGATGCTATCTGGCGTATCGTAGAGAAGCGTCATCCCGAATGGCAATTGGATATTTATGGTGAAGGTGCTGATTTGTCCGAGAATCATAGTCTGATATCACAAGGAGAGCATGCCTATCCACATCCCCAGACATTAGATATCCTGAATAAGTATAAAGAAAGTTCCATCCTTGTCTTGACATCAGTCTATGAACCGTTTGGCTTAGTGATGCCTGAGGCTATGAGTTGTGGTGTCCCTGTTGTGGCTTTTGATTGTCCTTATGGTCCATCGACTATTATCGCTAATGGTAAAGATGGATTTCTGATAGATTGTTATGATGTTGAGGCTTTCGCCAATCAATTATGTCTGCTGATGGAAAATGAAGCTTTAAGAAAAGAAATGGGGAAGAATGCTATTATATCTGCTCGACGTTTCTCTAAAGATAAAATAATTCCCCAATGGATTAGTCTTTTTGATAGTCTTATTGTTTAAAATTTAATGTTTAAAGTAAATTATGGCTTGGTACAAAAAATATCTCAGTATATACGGAAAACCGTTTAGCGAAGTTCCTCAAGAGATTATTAATGACACTCGTGAGCGTTTGGCTGCGCTGCAGAGTGAGCATCCAGTAGCCTCGATTGTTATTATCGGCTACAATGAGGAAACTCATCTTCAGGCATGCCTTTGGGCTATCAGCGAAATCAGATGTAAATATCCGGTCGAGATTATTGGTGTGGATAATGATTCTCAGGATCGTACATCTGAAATATTTGAGAAGTCGGGTATTCCTTATTATACGGAATATCAACATAGTTGTGGATATGCTCGTCGTTGTGGCCTTCTGCATGCCAAAGGTAGATACTATTTTGATGTAGATAGTGATACATTATATCCTCCTTATTATTTTGAGGTGATGTTTGAACATTTGCAAAAGCCTGACGTGGTTGCTGTATCTGCAACTTGGAGTTATTTTCCGGATGCGAATCATTCAAAATTTGGACTTCGAATGTATGAAATGTGTCGGGATTTATTTTTGTGGATTCAGCATTTCAACCGTCCGGAATTAAGTGTGCGTGGCTTGGTTTTTGCTTACGATGCTGAACTGGGAAGAAAAGAGGGCTATCGTGTTGATATTATCCGTGGTGAAGATGGTTCCATGGCTCTTGCATTGAAGAAATATGGTAAAATAGTATTTGTACGTGACCGTCGTTGTAAAGCCATAACTGGTTATGGCACGATTGGTGAGCAATCTTTGTTGAATAGTTTTATGGATCATGTAAAGATTCAATGCAAAGGAATTGGCCGTATATTCCGCAAAGCGGAACATTACATAGATTCTGATGATAATCTAGTAAGATAATAGTGTTGGGATTCAATGAGAATACTTTATACATATAGTTCATTAGCTGCTTGGGGAGGAGTTGAGCGTGTGTTGATTGACAAGATGAACTATCTTGCAACCCAAAAGGGATATGAAATCTATATGCTTACTACGTGTCAGGGAGCTCATCCTGTTCCTTATGCCTTAAGTGCTAGGGTGCATTTTGTTGATATAGGAATTCAGTTCCATAAACAATACCAGTATGCTGGTTTAAAGAGACTCGTAGACCGCTATCGTCGTGTAAATTTGTTTGAAAAACGTTTTAAGGAAAAAGTACAAGAAATATGTCCAGATATAATCATATGTACAACAGCTGATCCATTTCGTTCTATTACCAAGGTTAAAGGAATAATTCCATTGATAGTAGAATCACATTCAAGTTACTATACGGAAAGTTTTGAGAAGAAAAGTATTTTATATAAGTTGAATTGCTATGTAAATAAGTTATTTTTGCATAATGCTAGTGGAATTGTAGCTTTAACAAAACAGGATGCTGTGAATTGGCGAAAGGTGAATACTTTCGTATCGGTTATACCTAATATAGTTCATCTTAATGACACTGGGGTGTATAGTGATTGTAATTCAAATCATGTGATATTTGTAGGACGTATTACATATCAAAAAGGACTAGATGCTTTAATAAGAGTCTGGTCAATAGTCCAAAAGATACATTCTGATTGGTTTCTGGATATTTATGGCGATGGCGAGTTGAAGGATTACTATATGAAGATAATAGAAGGTTTGGATATTAATATTGTAATTCATCATCCAGAATCAAACATTTTACAACGGTATTGTGAGAGTTCTATGCTTTTGTTGACTTCTGTTTATGAACCGTTCGGCTTGGTGATGCCTGAGGCCATGAGTTGTGGGTTGCCTGTTGTTGCATTTGATTGCCCTTATGGTCCTGCTGATATTATTACTGATGGTGTTGATGGCTTCTTGGTTAAGAATCGTGATATAAATGAGTTCGCTAATCGTGTATGCCAATTGATAGAAGATAAGGAACTTCGTGTGCGAATGGGGCAAACTGCTAGTAAATCGTCACAACGTTATCGGGCAGAAGTAATTATGCCTAAATGGAAAGAACTATTTGATAGTTTCATTAATTAGGTTATCCTTGTACATCTATAACATTCGATACTATTTTAGTATTCTATCAAAATGTAGAAAAAGTGTTTTATATGAGAATACACATATCATATAGGCAGACATGAAAACAACAAAAAATAATAAGATGTCGTTATGAATAAAAAACTCATACATGAATCTCAAAGGAGTGTGGAGAAAATACATACCGGTGGATAAATTCCTTAATCGAATGGAGATCTCATCATTTAATTCAATTTTAGTTTGTAATAATAGTAATAGTATTGCAGGAACAACAATTAATTGGGAAATGAATAGGGAACCGTCATCTGCAAGATTGTTACTTGATACATAGAATATTACGGTTGTTTCGATGAATTGTAAAATGAGTCCTATTATTAAAGTTACAATCAAAACATTTTTATTAGGTTGTTTTTTATTTATTTGATAACATTTAAATCCCATAGCCAACCATAAAAGACCCATAGTGAAACCATTTCTTAGTGATACACAATAAGACAATACAATATCTCGCTCTCCCCATTCGCCCATTATAAAGCTATAACTGTTGAATAGTTGTCCAATCCCATATAGAATAATGCCACATGTAATAGCTAATGAGAGCTTTCCCCTTTTTATAAACGGATATAGAAGAATAGAGCCAACGATACATGCCTGAACAAACCACAATGCGCCCATTGGATAGAATATTATATTTCTGGCTAAAACTAGTGCTATATGTGCAATGTCCTTCCCGTTAAAAAAGAATGAATAGATTGCATATTGCGAAATATAAACAAGAGAAAAAACGAATAGTGGAAGTATCAATCTGTTGCAATATCGTTTGATTAAATGAAATCCACCATTGTATTTATACCACTTAGAAGCTAGAAAATAGCCAGAAGTTATAAAGAAAAAAGGAACAGCTAACCTGAATAGGTTTTTCTCAATTATGTATTTATGAAAAGTAGGAAGAAATGATAAAAGGCCAGTGTGTAATGCTATTATACAAAGACAAAAGAAAAATTTCGCTATGTCAATTGATGAGTATGTTTTACTCTCAATTCTTAATTTAGACTCGCCGCAATTCATATAATTTCTGGTCGTATAATTTGTATTATAAGTAATGATTTTGTAAATAATGCTAATATAGCGAGTGCAAAGGTACAAAAAAATAATGAATTAGCAAATAATTAGGTCAGTTATTGTTGTATTTTTCTATTTTTGATTATTATTGGTATGAGAATCATTTCTATTGTAAGTGCTATAATAAGGCATTCGCTCCAGTCGTAAATGATGTTTGGGCGACGGAAGAACTTCTCGATTCCAAAATCGATAACACCAATCATCATTCGGTGGAGGCCAAAGATAAGCATCGTGCCGATGGAGATGAGAGTGATGAGGCGGCTCTTGATGCTGTTGAGCGACTTGGAAAGGTAGATGAATGCATATACTGATGCGAAGTTTACTACATAATATAAAAAGATGTGTAGCACGAATCTGTCTTCATGGATGTGCCAATAAAATATGATGAGGCTGAGTAGTAGGGTAGAGCTGCCAATCACAACATCTTTTCGTAGATTATGTGTTTGGAGCCAACCTTTCTGTTGGAAAAGGTTACCCATAAAGAAGAAGCAGAGACAGCGTATCAGACCATGATAGGTGATGTATGGAGCATAGTGATAATACTTGTTGGCACCATAGAGAATCATGGTGATGAGAGAAAGTATCAGCATGATAGTTTTGCCGTGTTTGCTCTTGTTGAGCACATCTG
>JAEEGL013406251.1_pt1 | contig 12833 bp, 14 predicted proteins | sample 9134231 | NCBI WGS metagenome assembly JAEEGL01 (sample SAMN16246548, study PRJNA631951) | gut metagenome | biome: gut microbiome; feature: rumen; material: fiber-attached | host: Bos | place: Iran: Karaj | collected 2018-10
AAATGAGCGATGCGGAAATTCTCCGCCTCCGTTTCATTTTTCACAGCCTTCATGAGCAGCGTGGGGTTCCGGCCTTCCAGGACTTCCGCATGCTCGGAGATCAGCGTATAAAGCCGCGCGTTGAGCTTTCCGGGATCCACAAGCACGGTCCCCCGAAGCCCGGCCGCGTCTTCATATACTGCTTCGTAAGGCCGGACCTTCACGGACAGATTTGCCAGATAGGCCAGGACCTCTTCCGTGAGCGCTTCGTCCTGCACATAGAAGGTGCAGCTGTCCTCTTTCAGGATCAGGTAGGACAGTACGACCGGGCAGTAACGGATATCGCCGCCGCGGAGGTTTAAAAGCCATGCGATGTCCTCGAGGCTCGCGAGCACATGGGCGTCCGCGCCCTGCTCCCGGACTTCGTTCCGGACGCGTTCCAGTTTGGAGGCCGCATCCTCTCCCGAGTACTCGGTTCCCAGGATCCAGGCCGGTTCACGGGAGATCGCCGGGCGGTCTGTCCAGATCTCTCCGACGAGATCCAGGCTGTCCTCGGCCCGTGCGCCCTTCATTTCCGCGATATGCCGGTACAGCTTGCCTGTGACCGCGCTTACCGTACGCCCGTCATAGCCGAGGACGCCGTCCTCATGAAGATGCTGAAACACATATTCGGAAAGTGTCGGAACACCTTCCACGCCCATCTTCATGAGCGTAAACCCGCTGCCCTGAAGCATTTCCTCCGCCGCCAGGAAGTATCGGCCGTCGGTCCAGAGAAGCGCTTCGTTCTTCGTGACCAGCGCGGTCCCGGCGCTCCCGGTAAAGCCCGTCAGCCAGGCGCGGCATTTGAAATAATCGCCCGTATATTCAGAGAGATGGAAATCGTCGGTCGGCACGACGTACATGCTGACGCCGCGTTCTGCCATGATCTTTCTTAATGCAGCCAGATTATTATTCATCTTCCCGGTCCTCCCAGAGACCCGGACGAATCTTCTGAAACCAGGCACGGACGTCCTTCTCTCCTCCGTTCCGGGAGGGGATGTAGAACTGTCTGTCCTTGACCTCGTCCGGCAGGTACTGCTGTTCCACGTAATGATTTTCGAAATCGTGCGCGTATTTGTAGCCGATGCCGCGCCCGAGATCGGTATGTCCTTTGTAATGCGCATCCTGAAGATGCTGGGGAATGGTCTCGATCCGTGTGTTCCGGACCGCATCGTTCGCCGCAAAGATCGCGTTTACGACGGAATTGGACTTCGGGCTTACCGCGACCGTGATCGCCGCATGGGCCAGAATGATCTGGCTCTCCGGAAGTCCCACGCGCTCCACCGCAAGGGCGGCGTTCGTCGCGACCACAAGCGCCATCGGGTTCGCAAGGCCCACGTCCTCCGACGCGCAGATCATGATGCGGCGGGCGATGAATTTGATGTCCTCGCCGGCGGCCAGCATCCGGGCCAGATAATACACGGCAGCGTCCGGATCCGAGCCCCGCATGGATTTGATGAATGCGGAAATGGTGTCGTAATGCTGGTCTCCGTCCCTGTCGTAGCGGAGCACTCTCTTCTGCGTGCACTCTTCCGCGACCTTCAGCGTGTAATGGATGAGCCCGTCTTCACTTCTCTCCGTGGTCAGGACGCCCAGCTCCAGCGCGTTCAGCGCGTGTCTCGCGTCGCCTTCCGAAAGATCCGCAAGGAAGTCCGCGGCATCCTCGTCGAGGACGGCCTTGTAAGACCCGAGTCCGTTCTCTGAATCCCGGACGGCTCTGTAAAGGATCGTTTTGACGTCTTCTTTCTCAAGCGGCTTCAGTTCGAAGATCTCGGATCTGGAGATCAGCGCCCGGTTCACCTCGAAGAAGGGATTCTCCGTGGTCGCGCCGATCAGAATGACGGTCCCGTCCTCCACGTAAGGCAGCAGGAAATCCTGCTGGGCTTTGTTGAACCGGTGGATCTCGTCGATGAAGAGGATCGTGCGGCGGCGGTACATCCTGCGGGTGTCTTCCGCCTTCCGGACCGCCTCTTCCATTTCCTTCTTGCCGGCGGTCGTTGCGTTGATGCGGATAAAATCCGCCTTTGTGGTATTGGCGATGACGCGCGCGATCGTGGTCTTTCCGGTGCCGGGCGGCCCGAAGAAGATCACGGACTGCAGCCGGTCCGCCATGATGGCGCGGTAAAGAAGCGAATCCTTTGAGAGGATATGCTTTTGCCCGACGATGTCCTCCAGTGTCCTGGGTCTCAGCCTGGACGCCAGCGGCGAATCGTCGTCCTTATTCATTTCCGACATCAGGTCGAAAAGGTCCATCATGCCTCCTGAAGAAATGCGGCGACGCCTTCGGCTGCCTTTTCCTCATCCTCGCCGAATGCGGTGATCTCCACTTCCTTGCCGCTCAAAAGCCCCAGCGTGAAGACGCCCATCAGGGATTTCGCGTTCATTTTCCGGCCTTCGCAGCTGAGGCGGATGTCCGAGTCATAGCCGCAGGCGGTCTGCACGAGAAGCGCAATGCGCCGGGCATCCATCTCATGGGCGCCGGAAACCAGTGCGTTGATCGTTTTCATGTTTCCTGTTCCTTCCCGACGGCGATCTCATGAAGCCGTCTCAGTCTATGGTTCACGCCGCTCTTCCCGACCGGAGGATCCAGAAGGTCTCCCAGTTCGGAAAGCGTGGCTTCAGGGTTTTCAAGACGCAGAACCGCGATCTCCTGAAGAGGCAGCGGAAGGCTTTTGAGGCCTTCACGCGCTTCGATCGTACGGATGTCCTCGATCTGGCGGGCGCTGGTCGCGGCCGTCTTGTGGATGTTGGCCGTCTCGCAGTTGACGCGGCGGTTCACCCGGTTGCGGACTTCCTTTACGACGCGGATGTCCTCCAGCTGAAGAAGCGACTGGCTCGCTCCCAGCACTTTCAGGAAATCGGAAATATCATCTCCGTCGCGCAGATAGACGACGTAGCGGCCCTTCCGCTCTGTCATTTTTCCGGGGATCTCGAACTGCACGAGAAGCCGCATGACTTCGTTCGCAAGCCAGGAATGGCGGAAGACCATTTCCAGGTTGTAGATCTCGTTCGGATCGGTCATGGTGCCGTCCCGGAGGAAAATGCCCCGCAGAAAGGCTCTTTTACAGCAGTTTTTCTCATAGAGCTTCTCTTCCGGCCGGGACGGCAGCCCGCTTGCCAGAAAAGCCCAGAGCTCCGCCCTGAGACAATGCGTGTCCTTCGGCACGATCGTGCGGAGTTCGTTTTTGACCCTGGATGAAAAGCTCATCAGAATTCTCCGAGAAAACGCACTTCCGGCTCCAGAAGGATCCCGGAATGCTGATAGACCGCTTCCTGCGCCTTCCGGATGACCTCATAGATCTCCGCTGCGGAGGCGCGGCCTTTGTTGACGACGAAACCTGCATGCTTTTCAGAGACCCACGCGTCGCCCACGTGGAGTTTTCCCTTAAGGCCGGCTTCTTCGATAAGGCCGCCGGCGTAATAGCCTGCGGGCCGTTTGAAAGTGCTCCCGGCCGAAGCATATTCAAGAGGCTGCTTCTCTTTCCTCCGGTGCATGAGCTCCGTCATCTTCGCACGGATCTCACGGGGATCGCCCGGCGTGAGGTCGAAGGATGCAAAGATCACGATGCCCGGTTCATCCATCAGTGCGGAATGCCGGTAGGACAATCTGAGTTCCTGGGCAGTCATTTCCCGGAGTTCTCCGTCCTTACGGAGGACCGTTGCGGAGTGCAGGACGTCCTTGATCTCGGGTCCGTAGGCGCCGGCGTTCATCAGGATCGCGCCGCCGACCGTGCCCGGGATCCCGTGGGCAAATTCAAGCCCTGTAAGTCCCGCTGTAAGCGCTGCTGCCGCAAGATCCTGAAGGAGCACGCCGCATTCCGCCCTGAGGCCCTGTCCGTCGGGCGTCGGAGCGATCCGGTTCAGGCCTTTGCGGGTGTAAAGGACCGTGCCGCCGTAGCCTTTGTCGGATACCAGAAGGTTCGAGCCTCTTCCGAGAACGAAGTATTCTTCATGCCTTTCTTCCAGAAAACGCAGCGCTTTCACAAACTCATCCGCGTTTTCAGGGGTCACGAAAAACCGGGCCGGACCGCCCGCGCGGAAAGTCGTGAGCGGGCCGAGGGGCACGTTCTCCCGGATCCGGGATGCCGGAAGCACAGACCTCAGGTCAGATCCAGCCATCGGTGTATTCCTCTTCCGGATTGTTGGCGACAAGGCTCTGCTGGACGCGCTTGTAGAGCTCCTGGGCTGCGTTGTAGCCCATTTTCTTCTGGCGGTGGTTCATGGCAGCGCACTCGACGATGACGGCGAGGTTGCGGCCGGGCCGCACAGGAAGGTGATAGCAGGTGACCTTCTTGCCAAGATAATCGGTATACTGCTCTTCGAGGCCCATACGGTCATAGATGGTCTCTTTCTTCCAGTCTTCCAGCTGGATGACGAGATCGATGCCCTGGGTGTCCTTTACAGAGCCCACGCCGAACAGCGTCTTGACGTCGATGATGCCGATGCCCCGGAGTTCGATGAAATGTCTCGTGATCTCGGGCGCGGTGCCGACCAGCATGTCGTCCGAGACTTTCCGGATCTCCACGACGTCGTCGGAGACCAGACGATGGCCTCTCTTGATCAGCTCGATCGCCGCTTCAGATTTGCCGATGCCGGATTCGCCCGTGATCAGGACGCCTTCGCCGTACACGTCGATCAGCACGCCGTGGACGGAGATCATCGGCGCCAGTTCCACGTGAAGCCAGCGGGTCAGTTCGGCGGACAGAATCCCGGTCGCTTTCTCGCTGACAAGGATCGGGCAGTCGTATTCCGTGGCCAGATCCAGGATCTCCTGTTCCGGCCTGAGCCCGCGGGCGTAGATGATCGCGGGGACACCGCGGCTCATCAGCCCCTTAAATGCTTCCAGCCTGTCTTTAAGATCCATCTGAGCCATGTAGGAGTATTCCACATTGCCGATGATCTGGATGCGGGTGGGTTCAAAATGCGCCCAGAACCCGATCAGCTGGAAGGAAGGCCGGCTGATGTCCGGAGTACTGACGTAACAGTCCTCGAGATCCACCTCGCCGGTCAGATTCAGTAACTTCAGTTTGTTGACGACACTAGAGATGCGGACCTTAGACATGCTTCGACTCCTCCTCTTCATTTTCGGGCGCCGCTTCCCCGTTGATGGCCCGGATGAGCTCCAGGGTCTTTTTTAGCGACGCTTCCCGGTTCAGGCGCACCGCGCGCTCGCGCTCGGTCTCCTCCGTCTCCGGGCTCTCTCCCTGAACGTATACTTTTTCAAATGCGCTGTCCCATTCGTAGGTCAGGGACATTTCCTCTGAAAGTTTCTCCGTGCGCACCAGCTTCTGGTCTTTAAAAACGATCTCCGCAAAGCTGTGTACGGACCCGGCGGACTGGATCACCTTGAACAGCGTCCAGAGTCTGTTCTCCGCATCCGGAACGGCCTCCCTGAAGACCGGATCGGCTTCAAGCGTCCAGTACCCCTTCGGGTCTTCCGGCTTTTTAAGCTTCAGCACGCCATTCGTGAACAGATTCAGAAACGTCATTCCCGTAACGTGCGCATCCGGGAGGAATGCGCGCAGTACGGAATTCTCCGGGATCTCAAATCGCAGCTGCCTCTCATTTTCCGCAAGGAGATAAAGACCAAGCACTGCTTCCGTAAGCTGCGTAAGCTCTTCCGCGTCCGGGACGAGTTTTGAAAGCGCTCCGGACAGCGCGATATCCCTGACCGTATGCTTTCCGTTCCGGTACAGGAAATGCCTGTCCCGGAAGCGGATCAGCCCCGGCATCAGAATATCCGTCACAAGTGCAAGGCCCGACCGGTCATTCACTGCTGCCATCGTTCTCCTCAAGCGTTCTGAGAAACGCCTTGTCCTCCTTCGTCAGGGGTGCGGTCTCCAGAAGATCCGGGCGGTTTAGAAGGGTCTTCCTGAGAGACGCCTCTCTCCGCCAGCGGTCTACCTTCTGATGGTCTCCCGAGATCAGGATCTCCGGGACACGGACGCCGTGGAACACTTCAGGTCTTGTGTACTGCGGATACTCCAGAAGGCCGTCGGAAAATGATTCCGTCTCGGCAGAGCCTGCGCTCAATACGCCCGGCACGAGCCGCGACACCGCGTCCAGAAGCACCAGCGCGGGCAGTTCCCCGCCCGTCAGCACATAATCTCCGATGGAGACCTGGTCCGTGACGATCTCGTCGATCACACGCTCGTCGATCCCCTCGTAATGTCCGCAGAGCAGGATGAGATCCTCCTCTCTGGACAGTTCTTCCGCCATCTTCTGATCGAACACGCGCCCCGCGGGCGTCATGTAGACGACGCGGGCGGGATGACCGATCTTTTCAATAATGTCCTCGTAACAGTCGTAGACCGGTTCGGGCTTAATGAGCATTCCCGCGCCGCCGCCGTAAGTGTAATCGTCCACATGGCGGTGCCTGTCTTTGGAATAAGCGCGGAAATTCACCGGCGTGACCGAGATATAGCCCGCTCTGACGGCGCGGCCGAGGATGCTCTCCTTCGCCGCGTTTTCGATGAGTTCGGGAAACAGGGTCATGACGTAGAAATTCATTCAGTCCTCCAGTCCGGGGAGCACGCGGATCTTCATGGTCTCCTGGTCGGAGTCCACTGAAAGGACACATTCCGGGATCACGGGAAGAAGCAGTTCCTTTCCGTCCGGTTTTCTGATGACGAGGACGGAATTTGCCTTCGTTTTCAGGACGTCCTCCACCACGCCGGCTTCAGAGCCGTCCTCGCGGAAGGCCCTGAGCCCCAGGAGGTCTCCGATGAAATACTGTCCTTCTTTCAAAGGACTGGACTGATCGCGGCGGATCAGAAGCTCTGCGTTCCGGTATTTCTCCGCCTCTTCCACGCTGCCGATCCCGGAAAGCTTCAGGACGACCATGTCCTTCAGATGCTTCACAGACTCCACAGTACGCAAAGAACGCACGCCCTCCTTCGAGAGAAGGAGCGTGCCGACTTCGCTGAAGCGGGAAATCTCATCGGTTGTCGGATAGACCCGGACCTCGCCACGAACACCGTGGGGCGAGGTCACGACCCCGATCCTCAGGAATTCTGTCCGCGCCATTCCAGGACCTCCAAAGGCCCTTATTCGTCGATGTCCACGATCGCGTGTTTGCCGCTTCGGACTCCGGCCGCCTTGACAACGGCACGGATCGCCGTGGCCACACGCCCGTTCTTGCCGATGACCTTCCCCAGGTCCTCTTTCGCCACGTTGACGGTGATGAGCGTTCCGCGCTCACTCTCCTCAGCGGTGACACGGACTTCTTCGGGGCGGTCAACCAGCGCTTTCACGATGGTCTCAACCAGCTCTCTCACGCTGTACCTCCTTTATGCCGGGGTCAGCGGATGCCGGTCTGCTTCAGGAGCTTCGCAACCGTTTCGGTCGGGACAGCGCCGCTCGAAAGCCACTTCTTCGCAGCGTCTGCATCGATCCTGACAACAGAGGGCTCGGCGGCGGGATCGTAGAAACCGATCTCTTCGATGAAACGGCCGTCTCTCGGGGAACGAACGTCCGCAGCCACGATGCGGTAGTACGGATGTTTCTTCTTGCCCATTCTCTTCAGTCTCAGCTTAACCATTTTTTCCTCCAGAAAAATTATTGTTGATTTATGCGGCAAGCGGACAAAGCCGCTTACTATTCATTCATGTGCCGGATCCCGTCCGGCTCCAGGCCCTAGAAGGGGAACTTCATGCGGTTCCGGCCTTTCATGCTGCCCATCTTCTTCATCATCTCGCGGGTCTGGTCGAACTGCTTCACCATGCGGTGGATGTCCTGGATCGGGATGCCTGAGCCTCTCGCGATACGATTCTTGCGGCTCAGGTTCATGCAGTCCGGATGGCTCCTCTCGTAAGGCGTCATGGAACGGATCATGGTGACGATCCGCTGCATCTGGTCCTCTCCCTTGTCCAGATCCACGTCCTTCAGGTTGACGCCCTTCATGCCCATGCCGGGAAGCATCTGCATGATGGAGGCCAGCCCGCCCATTTTCTTCATCTGGGTGACCTGGACGAGATAATCGTCGTAGTCGAACCTGCCCTTCTTGAGCTTCTGTTCGAGCTTGCGGGCTTCTTCCTCGTCGATCTCCTTCGAGGCCTTCTCGATCAGGGACAGAACGTCGCCCATGCCAAGGATGCGGGAGGCCATGCGGTCCGGATAAAACTGCTCCAGGTCGGTGAGTTTCTCACCCGTGCCGGAGAACAGGATCGGCTTGCCGGTGACTGCCCGGATCGAAAGCGCCGCGCCGCCTCTGGTGTCGCCGTCGAGCTTGGTCAGGATAATGCCGTCGACGCCGATCTCCTCGTTGAACTCGCGGGAAACGTTCACGGCGTCCTGGCCGGTCATGGCGTCGACCGTGAGGAGCGTCGCATCCACAGGGACCGCGCTCTTCACTCTGACCAGTTCCTCCATCATGGATCCATCCACATGGAGACGGCCGGCGGTGTCGAGGATCAGGACGTTCTTATGTTCCTTTTTCGCAAAATCCAGCGCGGCTTCGGCGATCCGTTCCGGCTTCACGCCCGTGCCCATTTCAAAGACCGGGACGCCGGCCTTCTCGCCGTTTAACTTCAGCTGTTCGATAGCCGCGGGACGGTAGACGTCCAGCGCCGCAAGCATCGGATGGCGGCCTTCGGAAAGAAACTTCTTCGCGAGCTTGGCGGCCATGGTGGTCTTACCTGCGCCCTGCAGGCCGCAGAGCATCACGATGTCCACGTCCTTACGGGGAAGCACAAGCTCCGCGGGATCCGGGCCCAGAAGCTTCACCAGTTCCTCGTGCACGATCTTCACGACCATCTGGCCGGGGTTCAGCCCGTTCATGACGTCCTCGCCGACCGCGCGTTCCTCGACCGTCTTCACGAAACTCTTCACGACCTTGAAGTTGACGTCGGCCTCCAGAAGCGCCATCCTCACTTCCTTCATGGAAGCGCGGACGTCTGCCTCGGTCAGCCTGCCGTGGCTCCTAAGATCCTTGAAGATCCGCTGGAATTTTTCAGAAAGGCTTTCAAATGCCATGTGTTTCTCCATTTTCTCCGGAAATGCTTTCCGGAGCGTTTTCATTTATCCGACCGCTTCCGAGAGCTCCTGAATGGATCTTAAGAGCGCTTCGCGTCTTTCGTCCGGAATGTCGCCGGCTTCCCCGACTTCCTTCTTTAGCGCTTCGAGAAGGCTTTTCTGCTTTCGGAACTGCGCGCCCAGGTGCAGCTTGTCTTCATATTCCCGGAGCGCTTCGTCGCACTTCTTCACGACGTCGTGGATGCCCTGGCGCGAGACGCCGAAGGCCTCTGCCGCTTCCGAGAGCGACATGTCGTCGAAAACGACAGCCGAATAGATCTCACGCCTGTGGGGCGTCAGAAGCTCCCCGTAGAAATCATATAACAGTGTTCTTTCGTAGATCTCTTCCATGACTGTCTCTTTCGCGCAAAGGGGAACTGTCCCTTACGCGCGACGCCGACAGTTTAGCCGAAAAAAGGCGGGCTGTCAAGCATTTTTTCTTTACAGCCCGCCTTCTCTTCTGTTTTGATGCCTTTCGGCGTTATTCCCCTTTCTTTTTGCCGGGTTTGGTCCAACTCATGTAGTCGCATTCGGGCATATCAATGCAGCTGTAGTAGCGGCGGCCTTTCTTCGTCCTTCTGGCGACAAGGTCCTTGCCGCACTTCGGGCAGGGCACGCCGATCTTCTCGATGACCGGCTTGGTGTTCCGGCATTCCGGGAACCCGGGACACGCCAGGAACTTGCCGTGACGGCCGTATTTGTAGACCATCAGGCGGCCGCATTTTTCGCAGACGACGTCCGAGATCTCATCTTCGACACGGACTTTTTCGAGTTCGGCCTCAGCAGCCCTGACTTCCGCTTCGAAGCCCGGATAGAACTCTTCCATCATCTTGTGCCAGTCCAGCTTGCCCTCCGCGATCTCGTCGAGGGAGGATTCCATCTGCGCCGTGAAGCCGAGGTCCACGACGTCCGGGAAAGACTTCAGCATAAGGTTGTTGACGACTTCGCCAAGCTCCGTCGTGAAAATGTTCCGGCCTTCCTTGGTGATGTAATGCTTCTGAAGGATATTCGTGATCGTCGGCGCGTAGGTCGAAGGACGTCCGAGGCCGCGCTCTTCCATCTCGCGGACCAATGTCGCTTCCGTGTAATGCTGCGGCGGCTGGGTGAAATGCTGCTCCGGCGAAAAGCCTTTCAGTGTGAGCGTCTGGCCTTCCGTGAGCTTTGACAACGCGGCACTGCCTTCCGAATGCTCCTTCTCATCGTTCAGGATCTCCAGATAACCCTTGAAAATGAGTTTGGAGGAGGCCGCAGTGAAGAGTTCGTCGCCGGCAGCCGCCTTGACGGCCTGGGTCTCGTAGACCGCAGATTTCATGCGGCTGGCCACAAAACGCTTCCAGATCAGCTGGTACAGACGGTACTGGTCTCTCTGGAGGTCATTTTTCACAAGTTCGGGCGTGAGATTCACGTCGGTCGGACGGATCGCTTCGTGCGCGTCCTGCGCGGTGTCTTTGTTCTTTACGGCGCCTGAGCCCACGAAATCAGTGCCGTAATGCTCGCGGACATAGGCTTTGCAGGAACGGTCCGCTTCGACAGCGACGCGGGTCGAGTCCGTACGAAGGTAGGTGATGAGGCCGATGGTGCCGTGCCCGGTGATGCGGACGCCTTCATAGAGCTGCTGCGCAAGCGTCATGGTCTTGCGGGTCGGGAAGTTTAAAAGGTTCGCGGCATCCTGCTGAAGCGTGGAGGTCGTGAACGGGTAAGGCGCGTATTTGCTCCTCGTGCCTCTTTTCACCTCGCGGACGACAAAATCACGGCCTTCCAGGCGCTTTTCGAGCGCTTTTACGGAATCTTCGGAGTTCAGCTCCTTCTTCACGTCCTGGCCGTCTTCGATCGTGCCGTAATAATCCGCGCTGAAAGCTTCTTTGCCGGCCAGAAGCTCTGCCGCGAAGCTCCAGTATTCCTTCGGAACGAAGGCCTGGATCTCGGCCTCGCGGTCGCAGACCATCCTAAGGACTGCGGACTGCACGCGGCCTGCGGACAGTTTGCCTTTGACTTTCTTCCAGAGGATCGGGGACAGTTCATAGCCCACGACGCGGTCCATGACGCGGCGGGCCTGCTGGGCGTTCACAAGGTCCATGTCGATCTTGGTGGGCTCTTTAAGAGCCGCTTTCACGGCGGATTTCGTGATCTCGTTGAATTTGATGCGGCTGGCTTCCTTGCCCGTCATGTCCAGGGATTCCCTGAGATGCCAGGCGATCGCCTCTCCTTCGCGGTCCGGGTCAGTGGCCAGATAAATGCGGTCGGCTTTCCGGACCGACTTCTTCAGCGCCGCCAGAAGGTCGCCCTTCCCGCGGATCGTGATATACTTCGGCTCGAAATCCTTGTCCACGTCTACGCCGAGGGTGCTCTTGGGCAGGTCCCGGATGTGTCCCTGGGAGGCCACGATCTCGTAGCCGGAGCCGAGGAATTTCTGAATGGTGTGCACTTTTGCGGGAGACTCCACGATGATCAGTTTATTCGCCATCCTGATTCTCCTCCTTTTCTTTTTCAGATACTTTCATGATCAGGATAAAACGCCTGATATAGAGAACAAATGAAATGACCATCATGACGCAGCAGACTGCGATGCTCGCAACGGATACCGGCATGGGCAGTTCCTCGTGCAGGAAGGTGCCGGGCCAGATCTGGTGCAGAAGCGGCCACAGAAGATGCAGGCCCATCATGATGTACAGCAGAACGGTGGTAAGCTTTCCGTACCATCTGGCGCCCTTCACCAGGCCGGTCTTCCGGATGGTCAGAAGCGCGAAGATGCCGGTCACGACTTCTTTAATGACGATCAGAAGAAGCGGGATCAGGATGCCCGGAAAGCGGAACACGAGACAGAGCATCACGCCGAACTGCGTCAGTTTGTCCGCGATGGGATCCAGGGCGATGCCCAGGTCCGACACCATGTTGAACTTCCTGGCGATCAGGCCGTCCAGGACGTCCGATATGCCGGAAAGCACCAATACGCCTAGGGCATACCACATATGCCCTTCGATCTTCTCGTTCAGGAAGAAATACATGAAGACCGGGATCAGGATGATCCTGAAAAACGTCATCACGTTCGGAATCGTGAAGATCTCGCTTCTGGCGGGTGATTTTTCGGCGTCATCCCTAAGAAGGGGCTCGCGTTCTTCTTCGGAGATCTCAGCTTCAGCTACCGCGGCCTCTGCCGCCGCTTCCTGTTCCGGATTCTCCAGCTGCTTTTCACTTTCGCTCATAAACACGCTCCACAAGTCTGTCAGATATTTCTCTGACGGACGATCTCATACATCAGGATGCCGGCAGCCACAGAGGCATTCAGGGAATCCACCGTGCCGGCCTTCGCCATGGGGACGGAGACAATGAAGTCGCAGCGCTCGCGGACGAGTCTCGGGACGCCCTCTCCTTCTGAGCCGATGACCAGGGCGACGGCGCCTTTAAGGTTCAGTTCTTCGGGCTTTCTGCCGTCCATGTCCGCCGCCAAAGTCCAGAGGCCTTCTTTTTTCAGCTTGTCCAGCGTGGCTGCAATGTTCGTGACTTCCGCCACTTTCATCCGGAACAATGCGCCTGCCGACGCTTTCGCGACCGCGGGCGTGATCCCGGCGGCCCGGTCCTTCCGGATCACGACGCCATGGGCACCCATGAGGCACGCAGTGCGGATGATCGCCCCCAGGTTCTGCGGATCTTCAATGCCGGAAAGCACGACGATGAAAGGATCCTCGCCTTTCTCCCGCGCGTCCGAAAGCATCTCGTCCACATCGAAAAAGCGGTATTCACGGAATCTGCCGACCACGCCCTGGGGATTCTTGGATTCCGCCAGGGACTGAAGGCGGTCGCTG
>JAEEGL014127921.1_pt1 | contig 12833 bp, 13 predicted proteins | sample 9134231 | NCBI WGS metagenome assembly JAEEGL01 (sample SAMN16246548, study PRJNA631951) | gut metagenome | biome: gut microbiome; feature: rumen; material: fiber-attached | host: Bos | place: Iran: Karaj | collected 2018-10
CATGGCGACGACCTTGCTGGGCTCCGGTGCGGCGTCGGCGAGCTCGAAGGTCTCCTCGTCCGAGGAAACCTGCTCCCTGGGCTTGGCCAGGTCCTTGGCGATGATGACACAGAAGGAAATGATGTACGCCACCGGAAGGGCGACGGCGAAGATCCAGAAAGCACTCATTGTTCGGGTCCTGATTTAGTTCTTTTCATTTCCGGTTGCGGGGAGCGCGTTTTCGCGGAAAATGCCAACGAAGGGCCTCCCGGGGCGCATCCCCGAGGGTCAAATTAGGAAAGGGAAGAAAGAAGAGGAACCGCAGGAGGATCCGGAGGCCGGAATCGGCCCGAAAAGAGGGGAGAAAAGACGAGATGATACTCGTAGCGTATACTCGATAATCGGATTTGGCCGTCAGATGCCCCAAACACGAAATCAGCACTTTTGCCAACGAATAGGCAACGGTCCCTACGCCTACTCTTTCACAATATGGTATGGACTTTTCATCTAAATTCTTAATTTTGTAGATTATAAGTCGAATTCAAGCAGATGGCTCCAAAAAAGAAGAATACCCTGAGCTTATGCGCCCAGTCAATTGTTGTTACCTTGATCAGTTTGATCTTGGCAACGACAGCGTTACACGAGCTATCTTCTATTCTTGATTTCAAACCAAGTACACAAGGAAACGACTTCCAGATTTCCGATATCTACAATAATGTGGCTGACAGTCGTTCTATTCATACCCTCAGTAATGATGTGACGGTCATAGCTTTGGATGGTTGTAATAGAGATGAGATAGCAACTCTCGTCTCCAATATACGTTCCCTCAAACCCGCAGCGATGGGGCTAGATGTGTTGTTTATCTGGGAGTACGAAGGCGATGAACGTCTCATTAGTGCATTAGACAGTTGCAGCAATCTTGTATTACCTGTTGAAGTCAGCGATGCCGCCGACTCATTACGGGGATCTTACTTCTATCCACAATTGGAGAACGCTCATTTTGGCGCCATCAATCTTGACTCCTATTCTCTGAGTCAATCTGTCCGTTCCTTCTGGCCTCAGTTGAGATATGGAGATAAGGTGGTTAATTCTTTCGGTTCTGAACTTGTTTCCATTTCAGCTCCGGATAAGTACATTGAATTGCTTTCACGCAACAAGGAGAGCGAAACCATCTCTTATCCCTCTATTGAGTTTCCAGTTTTGAACTATAAGGATATTCTTGATTCACCGGAACAATTCATTGATGACATCCAAGATAAAGTGATCTTGATGGGGGACTTGAACGATGGTAGCGACTATCATGTAACCCCTGTCAACGTGGGTACCCCTGGAGTTTTGATCCATGCATATATCATTGATACGATACTGAACAGTAAATACATAACATCAACACCCGTATGGTTGAGTTGGGCGATAGCTTTCCTCGTCTGTCTTATTTTCGTGGCTATCAATTTCTTTATTGGAGAAGTCTCATCCAACCTGGGGAATCTCGTCATGAGGATTTTACAGGTCGTTTGCATATACCTCTTTTTTGCTCTTGGCTGTAAGGTCTTCGTGACCCGCTTACATTACATTGACTTTGCACCAACCCTTCTCATGATCGGTCTTGGCCTTTTCGCATATGATCTGTGGATGGGTATGATAGCGCTCTTCGAAATGCTTTTCAAAAGGAAGAAATAGATGAAACGAGTTCTTCTAACATTGATATTCATTGCTCTCTCCCTTTCTTTATCTGCGCAGGGGAGATATACTGTATATGACTGCGGCAGCGGAGCAAGGGTATTCCGGACCGATTCGCGGTCATGGGCTGCTGTGACTAAAGGCGAAGCCTTACAAGAGAATACGGTCCTTCATATCCGTCAAAAGGGAGCTATCAAGATCCTTGATAATAGCACACGTCGGATTTATACCAATGTCAAAACTGGAAAGCAGTCCGTGTCTTCTCTAATACAGGCATCAACTAAAAGTTCCAATTCGACCTTTGGCAATCTCAATAGACAAATAGCGAAGAACGTCAAGAACTCTGATCATCGGGGACGGTATTATTCCACTTATGGGGCTACAACTAGAGGGGAAGGTGAAGTGACATATGCGGATTCTCTCTATTATGCCATCTTCAAAGGATTGTCTACTCCATCATCACCTGAACACCTAAGACTCGATGTAAGCCACAATGATGACGGGACCGTTTCATTCATGGTGAAGAATGAGAGCGAAGTGCCATATTATGTAACCATCCTTTATGGTGGAACGTCTAATCTGTTCCCTTGTCTTGAGGAGACTATACCGGGGACAGACGTGATCCCTGTTGCACCGCATTCCTCCGCGAATCTCCTTTCATACAAGTTCATGGCCCCATCAGGAGGGGACGATTATTATCTGATCGCTTCGAGATGTGAATTCTGGACGGAACCCATCAAGAATGCTCTACGCTATATGACTCCGCCTGACTATTCGGCGGATTCTCATTTGGTTCAGGTCATTTCCTCAGAGTAGATATGATTAGACGCTCTGGCATATTTCTGCTGCTTCTCTTGATTAGCAGTTTGTCTCTCTTTGGACAAGAAAAGAGAGCTCTGCTCATTGGCATTGGTAAGTATGCTCCAGAGACAGGGTGGAACCAGATTCATGGAGACAATGATGTGGCGCTTACCAGGGACGTTCTTCTGCGCAACGGTTTCCATAATCAGAACATCACTACGCTTATTAACGAAGAGGCGACCTTTACTGCGATTGATGCTGCGATAGTCAACCTATTGTCAATATCCAAACCCAAAGACATTATATACATTCAGTTCTCCGGCCATGGCCAGCAGATTACGGATCTGGACGGTGATGAGGATGATGCGCTGGACGAATGTTGGGTTCCCTATGATGCCCGGAAATCCTTTCAGTCCGGCATATACGAAGGACAAAACCATTTTACCGATGACAGGCTCTTTGGCTATCTATCCAAGCTTCGTGGTAGAATCGGTTCTTCCGGTAAGATTGTGGTCATCTCTGATGCCTGCCATAGTGGAAGTGGTTCACGTGGCGAAGACGATGATATAGTCAGAGGAACTGACGAGCAATTTGTCATCCCGAATGCCCGCCCATCAAAACGCTTTTGGCGAAGCCCGGAAGAGCATGTTCAATGGCTATTTGTTGCCGCATGTAAGTCCTACCAAACAAACTATGAACACAAGTTAGCAGGTGGCGAGTATTGTGGCTCCTTGACATTCATCCTGTCACAGGATAAACGGGATTTCGTCACCACGCCATATCTTGAACTGATAGACGGCTGGAAAGAATCTTTACGAGACATAGCCAAATTTCCCCAGACCATTGAGGAGGAGGGAAAACCCAACCGCAAAAGCCAATTTCTGTTCTGACAATGAGAGATGCCGATTACATCGCCGGTTTTAAGAGCAATAATGAAGCCGTCATTACCTCCTTCTATAATGAGTTCAAAGGAGGGTTCATCGCATTCTTCCGTACTCATTACGGAAAAACTGACGATTATCTAATCGACCTCTTCCAAGACTGTTGCCTTATACTTTGGCAAAACATACGTGATGGCAAACTTCGAGAAGATAACCTGTCTTCATCTCTTTCGACATACCTGTTGTCAATTGGAAAGTATACGATGATGGCCAGGGACCGGAAGTATAAAGAGATTCTTGATGATGAAGCCATATCAAGACTCCGCTTTGTGGAATCGGATGAAGAAGAATTGAAGAACCGAATTGAGCGCGAAGAGTTCATTGGGCGTATCGTTTCCGAAATGAAATCCCCATGTGCTGAACTGCTTCGCGCATTCTATTGGGACAGGCTTTCCGGACAGCAGATAGCTCAGAAACTGGGGTACAGCAATCCGGATTCAGTGAAGACCCAGAAACATAAATGCATGGGTAAACTCAAGGCACTGATTGGGAAATACCCCAAAGATTAAGGTTACTATAGGTCAAAATAATACATTAAGAATCAGGGATACTGTTATGGAAGAACGGATTGACAATTATATCACCGGGAAGATGACTCCAGAAGAAATCCTTCAGTTCAGGAAGGATTTGAATACGGACATGCATCTGCGTGAGGAATATGAAAAGGCTAAAGAGATTGCCGATGCCATCCAGAAGGACGCCCTTAAACAAAAACTCAAGCAAGAAGAATCAAAGAGGAAGGTCCCCCATTTCAATTGGCAGACATTGGTGTATTCCCTCGCAGCGGCAGCATCCCTTGCTCTTTTCGTTATGAGCGGAACAAGTTATGTGATTTCCAATAATTTAAAAGGGACCTCTGCCGGTCTTTATGGTGATTTGGAGGCCCCTGTCTCCAGATCAGCCAATGTGGTTGATGAATTGCTTGAGGGTGCTTACGAGAATATCGGGGTAGGTGACCTGTCAATAGCTAGCCAGAAACTGGATGCGGTTGACAATGCCATCAAGGACCAAATGGATGAGGAATACGACAATGCAGAACTCAACGAGTATTATCATTCCATTCTCATGGTTCAGCAGCAGGAGGCAGAATGGTATCGTGCTATTATTCTTATGCGGAAAGGCAAAGTCTCCAAATCCAAAAGCGCCCTACAGAAAATAGTAGCCGCCGATGGGATTTATGCCCAAAAGGCCCAGGAACTTCTCGATTCCAAGTTCAACCTTTAATCCGTGGAAGCGTCATGAAAGTAGCATACTGCATCAAATGTGGGAATAAATTCCCTGAAGAAGCCGTTTTCTGCCCTTACTGCGGAACAAAGGTTTATCGTCCTGAGGATGATGTACCTGCTCCGAAAAAAGTTGAAGTCGAACCTACGCATATCATTAAGCCTGTAACGCCAGAGCCCGAGCTAATTATTGAAGAAACGGTCACTCCCATTGTTTCTGAACCCAAACAAGTTCTGGGGCCTATGGAGGTTGAGATTCCCGTGGTTGAAGTTCAGCCTGCCTCTGAGACAAAAACGGAAGAAGAACCAGTTCAAGAGACTAAGGAGGACGAGCCGGTGACTGAGCCCGCAGCAGAAGAAGCACCAGTTGATGAGGAAGAGCTGGAAGATCCGAAGATAGGCGTTTGCATCTTGGCCTTCTTCTTCCCAATAGTCGGTTTTATTGCGGCAGGGTCAAATCGTGGTTCTAACAAGAAAAAATCGAAGACCTACGCAATGTGGGCCTGGATTGGATTTGGCATAGGCATTATTTCGAAATTCATACAAGCGTCCGTCTAAATGTTACTACGCCGATACATATTGATTTTGGCATTATTAGCCCCTGTCCTATCATGGGGTCAAAATATCTTTATTAACGAGAAACTCATCCAGGCAGAGGAGATTAAGTCTTCAAAAGGTATCTGTCCCGAGTATATCGACGTACTATTCGAAGCAAGAGATGTCGCGGAGCGGGAAGGTAACAAGGATGCGATTATCAAGATTTGCGAAGACCTTCTAAACGCTATATTACAGGTATATCCCAAAGAGAAGGACCTTATTCAGTCTTCTCGGCTATACCTTGCGCTAATGTGTTCTGAACTAGGGGAACATGAAAAAGCGCTTCCATATTTAAAGGATTGCCTCCAAGAAGTCAAAGGGACCGATTATGAGGTCGAACGAGTTCTCATTAGTGATATAGTCACAGCATACTTTTCTTTGGGTAATCTAAATGATGCTATTAACTACCAGAAGCAACTCAATTCATTGACTCTTAAGAACGAAGGAAAGGGATACAAATATGCCGGCGGTCTGTACTGGCTTTCCACATTGTATTTGGAAGTACCTAATGAGAAGGAAGCAACACGCGTTCTTAAAGATGCTTTGGCGGTTCTTGAATCGTCCGATTTACAGGAAGACCCTCTCTGTTTTGAAGTCAAGTTTCGCTATGAGATTCTCACTACCGGGACCTCTTCTGTCGCTGCGGAAAACGATATTCGTCGTGCCAGTATTAAGATGCTTAAACAGTTCGATGAAACTGGAAATCCCAATTACATCTTTGAAGCAATTAAGTTCTTGGAAGACAAGAATCATCTTCATGATATAGACACACTTCGCCATCACGCATATACATCTTTGGCTCATTATTATTTCGAGAAAGAGGACTACGATAGTGTGATAGGAGCCTTGGTGGAAGAATCCTATTGGGACTCCGGAGACTGGTTCCTTGTTGGATACGCACAAGAGATGCTTGGGCGATTCTCAGACGCAAGAGAAGGATATAAACAAGCAATGGCGCATGCATTCCTTGAAAAGAATGATGTGTCAGACAGATTCTTCTCCTATTTTAATTCCTATGCGCGGAACTGTATTCAGACAGGCCAGTATCAAGAAGTTTTTGGTTATCTTGAGCAATTCTATGCCTCTGAAGCAGCCATTCCAGGATATGAATCTCGTGCCGCTCAATATATGTCCATGCTGGCACAGCTAAAGTATTCCATCAACGATTATCGTGGAACTATAGAGTGCATAAACAAATGTGCACCTCTCTATTTGAAAACAGGCGCCATAGAGGACTACATATCCAATATGTGGTTGGTCGCTGGTTGTCATGAGCAACTCGGTGATTACGCCTCTTGTGTAGAAGTACTTGGGGACTTATTACAGGCATGTAAATCATACCCCGAATACTTTGAGTATGAAGCCGCTAACGAAGTTGCAATGGCTATATATGCTGCTCAATCTGGTCAGAATGAACTAGCGGAGAAGACCGTGGCGTCAGCGATTTCTCGTTTTTCGGATTATAAGTTCTCCAATTTCTGGATGGAAAGCTCCTTCCATAATGCATTAGGGCACTATTATCAATTCTATGGCGATAACTCCAGTGCAGAAAAAGAGTATCTAAAAGGAGCAAGTTTACTGAAAGAGAACGCTATTGAAAGCGATGGCAACTATCCACAACAGTTAGTGGCATTAGGGCTCCTATACTTGCAATGGCCTAATAATGAGCACAAGGCTCTTCCTGTGTTTGAAGAGGCTTTCAATCTGATCAAGAAGTACCATGACCCTACTTATGCTCAGTATTTTGGGTATTTTGAGGGCGTGCTTGCAGGGAAATATGCAAGCAATACTCCGATATCTTTAGCGGAAATATCCGATTTCGTTGAAGTTGAGAAAGTACAGGCCCAAAACCTTCTGTTCCAAATGTCCGAGGCTGAGAGGGAATCCTTCTGGAAGTCACATAGTGACGTAAAGAATCTTGTTTTCAGTTTTAAGGAAACGCAATCAGCTCCTTCGTTCCTTTACGATTATGCTCTTTTGTATAAAGGTCTGCTGCTTAGTTCCTCGATGCAGATCGGTACTATCGTAATGAATGCGAATGATGCAGACTTGAATGCTTTATATGGACGATATCTTGTGTTGTCTCAGGAAGTAGAAAACAAGTCACAAGAAACTTTAGATGCTTTGGAGCATCAAATATTATCCCGCTGCCAGTCTCTTGGTTTTTCTATCAACGAATCATACTCTTATTCTGATGTGGCAACCTCAATTGGAGACAATGCTGCCGCTATTGAGTTCGTCGATTATGAGCAGCTCGAAGGGGCAGCCGATAAAGACGGAGTTGTAAAGTATGTCGCACTGCTCCTGAAAAAAGGGTGGAATGAGCCAAAGCTTATTTCTTTATGTACTTCTGCCGAATTAGAGAAAGTGATTTCAGAAAAGCATAAAGCCTATGAGGGTAACGCATTGTATAACCTTCTATGGAAACCGCTGGAATCTTTCTTAAAAGACACCAAAGAAGTCTACTATTCGCCATCTGGACTCATTCACCAAATTGCGTTGGAAGCGATTCCTTCTGGGAAGGGGAGTATCCTCTCTGATCGCTACTCACTTGTTCGCCTTTCCTCCACTAGAGAGCTGTGTAATACTAACAACGTCGTGAACCCTTATGCTTCATCTGTTGTTTATGGAGGCCTTCAATATAACCTTTCTGACGAGGATATGCTCTCCAATAGTAAGTTGTATTCGTATCGTTCTACCCCGACATCAGATGATTATCTAAGCCGCGGTGGCGATACTGCTACACCTTGGAGATTCCTCCCGGGGACTCGTGCGGAAGCGGAAGCTGTGTCCGCTCTTCTATCATACAGCAATGTTTCCAGCAAGTTGTTCACGGGTGCGGCTGGCAATGAAGAATCCTTCAAATCCCTCTCTGGGAACGCTCCTTCAATTATTCATATCGCCACTCACGGCTTCTATCTTCAGAACAAAGATTTTGTTTCATCCGCCACAACAGGAAATAATGTCAGAGGGCAACTTCAGATTCAAAAGTCTGCATTGAAGAGATCCGGCCTTATTATGTCTGGAGCAAATCCTGCATGGACAGAAGGGAAACTGCTACCGAATGTCGAAGATGGTATCCTTACAGCTGAAGAGATTTCGCGCCTTGACCTCAGAAACACCTCGTTGGCAATTATCTCCGCTTGTGACAGTGGCTTGGGAGAGATTAATAACGATGGCGTCGAAGGCCTCCAGCGAGCTTTTAAGTCCGCTGGCGTTAATACTCTGGTTGTCACCCTGTGGAAGGTAGACGATGCAGCTACCGAGCTAATGATGACGGAATTCTACAAAAATCTCACGAATGGCGAATCTCGCCGTACGGCTTTTGATTCGGCCAGGGCTGCAGTCCGTTCAAAATTCCCGGAACCCTATTATTGGGCGCCGTTTGTTATGATAGACTAATTTGCGGGTTACCTTTTCATGTTCTCGGTCATTAACCTGCAAACAACATGCAATGAATATGGAATCAGACAATCAGAACACGACACAGCAAAAGTCCAAAAAGAAAGACAACAGCTGGATATGGGCCGTCATTATCGTTGCTGTAGTTATTGGTATCCGCGCATATTCCAATTGGCTCGAAAAGGACACCCAGCGTATGTTTAATGAGATTGTGGAAAAGAGCGGAGGAGCGGAAAACTTCCAGAAAATGCTGAATAGTTCCTCCACCAGCAAATCCACGACGACTCAGTCTACGCCGGTAGTCAAAGAAGGTTTTGACGAGGTCAATTACACCTACAAGAACAGCACCTATCATATCCTGTGGGACTTGAAGGACGATGGACTTGAATGGTACGAACGCCCCATTCTGGGTGAAAGCACTATCTTTAAGGTGAGGGATTACAACAAGAATATCCTTGTTTCCATCAACATTAATCGCTACGATGACGATGGTACCGATGCCTGGGATATGATTTCACAGGTTGATAACCCACAAATGAAAAAAATGAGAGAACAGGCAGCTCAGATGCAGGGATTGACAGTTCTTTCCAGCAAGACAACCAAGACAACGGTGTCGTCCAAGCATGCGATTCTTACCAGAACAGATCAAAATGGTAGCGCCGGGCATTGGGTTGCATATTCTTATGTGATTCCTTACCGTGGAACGCTCTACACTGTCGCTATCACTTCGGTAGACATCTCATCCAAAGATATTGCCGACTATGATAAAACTGTTGAGCGCCTCATCAAACAGTTCAAAATCCAATAATTCACCGGTTACCTTCTCCATCCAACCGTCATTAAAGGACAGAAACACAAATAATGATGAGTATGAAAAAGATTATCTTTCTCTTGTTCTCTGTCGTAATGTGCGTTACGATGTACGGTCAGTCCACCAAAAATTACAAGATCCGTTCTTACTTCACGATGGATGTCCCTACAACGTTGGAACTGCGAGATACCCCTGGCGTAGCTGGTCAACAGTATTGCTTCTGGCCTGGTCTTTCTTCCTCCAAGTATGCACGTATCCTAGTAACGATTAAGGAAAACCCCGGCATCAGCCAGAACGACCTCAAGAATATCAGTGGCCCCGACTTGATGGAGGTAAAACAGATGTTTCTTGACGAGATTAAGGCATCCGGGATGTCTACATCTCAGGTTAAGATCAAGGTTAATGATGTCAGAAAAGCTGCAGGAAAGTATGCTATCGTTAAGATCTACACCCGCCCTGGACTAAACGGCGACGTATACGTGGAGACATACGATTTCTATGTAGGATCCGTTGCCATCCAGCTCACATTGAGCTATCGAGCCTCCGAAGCCTCATACTGGAAGGCTGACTTTGACAAAGTCCTGGGATCTATCGTCTGGAAGATTTGACACCAATATGAATCCCAAATTCAAATCGTTCAAGTATTGGGGATCGGCAGTCGTTATTCTGGCGGTCCTTATTGCTTCGGGGATTAAGATATATAAAACGCATCAGAGAAGAGCGAAGGCCGACACCTATGAGTTTATCGCTGACACTTTCCTTGAGAAAACTGATGTGGATGCCGACCAGGATCGTCTTGAACATGTGGAATTCTATGGTCTTGTCGCCAACTACGAGCCCAAATGGATGGTCAATACATTTAATCTGGACACAGATACCGGAGATACCTACATCGTTGCCTTCAATGCCAACGGGGACGACTTCCGGGCTTCATATAGCGTTACCTGGTACAAGGCTGACCTCCGGAAGAGCATAGATGACATGATGGAAGTATGCCGAAAAGAGTTAAAGAAGCAGTATAAGGGTTCAGATGTGGTGACAAACTTCACAGAGACAATCCCTGACATGGCCATGGGCCGACAAGGCAAATCACTTGACTATTCCGCCCGTCTGGGGACTTACATAATCAATAAACGACTTACCATCTTCCGGGAAAACGGCTACGAGTTTCGTATCGAGAGAGCCAGCGACATTTCACGAGAAAGCCTCGACTCCTATTTCGATGATCTGGAGTTTAGAATTAAGATTGATGGGATAACGCGATAGTCAGGCTTTCTCGTCTTCGGGTTTCACAGGATCTTGGGCATTGGGCTTGGGCATTTCCTTGCCGATGCCCATTATTCTTTTGTCAAGAGCGAGATGGTCTCTACCACGACGCTTACTCTTTTCAACGAGATAGATGTACAGAGAATAAAACGCCGCCAAGGCTCCGGCAAGAATCTGCGATACCAGAAGTGTGGCGTCGAATGCTGCATGGAGCAAGATAGGGGCGCATATAGCAAATGCCAGATTCTTCTTCCTTTGGACCGGATCCCCAAAAGTGGCTTTTGCATAGAAATAACCCATCGTAATTCCAAACATAAAATGCCCCGGGACAGAGACAATTGCTCTGAGTATTCCTGTGGAAGCCCATTCATCGTAATTCTCCAATAAATAGGTCACATTCTCCAGCGCAGCGAATCCTAATCCAATGCAGGCGGCATATACTATTCCATCGAAGTATTCGTCGTAATATCGATTGTTACGAAGTAAGAGCCATAAGAAAAGGAATTTGATGAGTTCTTCCGGTATGGCCGCTTCAACAAAGGCCTCATAGATATGCCCCCACACCGTGTCAGCTTTCCCGATAGGAATACCGGCTATCGTCAGAGCAATGCCAAGTGTCGAAATCAATGCGGCAGCAAGAGCACCAAAACCAAACCCTTTCCATAACAAGCCAAGGGGTTCTTTCCGATACTTATCCTTCCAATTGATATAATAGAGGAGGCCAATGGACGGCACAATCGCGACTATTATGAGAAGGACATATTCCATTGTTTCAGTGTTTTACGGAGCAAAGTTAGCGATTATTTCACGAATCGGGGTTACTTTTTCCCAGATCCGTCATTAACTGCTAGAAGCAAGGTTAAACAATTAAAAGACTACTACCATGAAAAAAGGAACACGTTACCTTCTGGCGCTGGCCGCTTGCATTGGTATTTTTGTACTCTGGGTTGTTTTCCAGATGTATGTCGCGAAAGGGACACTAGTAGGAGTCCTTTTCTGTGGAGCGATGTTCGGCACGTGGAAAGCCATTGTGCATGGAGGAGAGAATGAAGCTGACGACAAAACGCAGGAAGGGACCTCCGAAGAAAAAGAGGAACTTCACAAGAGTGGAAAGGATGAACTGTAAATCAATCGCGATATGGGACTGTTTGACATTTTTAAGAAGAAAGATTCGCAGCTAACCAAGGTGATGTCTGAAATCCAGAGTCAGGTGGCTCCTGGCGGAAAACAGGGATTGGATAAAATCGTTGATGAGTTGATGGCTGTGACAAAACATCGCTGCCGAAGAGATATTCTTAAGCGCATATACGTCTATCAGAGCACTCTATTCACAATATCTGGCGATAAGAGTAAAGCCCGCATCGTAGGTGGCACCCTTATGCGCAAAGACTTCGGCGTTGACGAAAAGCTAGCAACACAAGTCTATGACTACATACTTAAGAGATACGCAAGGGAGAATTACCGCATGGACGATGATCGGTTACTTGATATGTTGAGTGCATCATTTGGCAATGTGCCGATGAATTGCTCCGGAGACGTGATAAATGGCGCTTCTGGACCTTATGGAAGATGCCCGGACAATCCGATTCCTGTACGGGGGATTCCACAGTCAGAATGCTATCTTTCACACCTAAGAACACTCGACGGGAAAAAGGTTACCTGGAAAAGATTCGGTTCCTTCGGCTCATCGATTATTGAGCATCCGATTGACATGTACTACATCTATGATGCTTCTGGAAAAGAGGAGGGGAAAGTGTTTATTTCAGCATACCAAGCTATCACATCTCAGACAGCGCCAGAGGGACTTCTATATGATAGTGAATAGATTATCACGGTGGTTTATAATTACTTACAAGATAATCATTCAAATCTTTGTACGGCTTGAACCTGGTCGATATATCATGGATTCTCCCGGGATTCACCAGGTCGATGGTATCAAAGGCCTGCCTGCCGGCGAAGTCGTTGTCGAGGTAGCTGTCCGCGCTGAGGTAAACCCCGATGAAAGGGATGGCCCGCTGGATGATGCTCGTGGAATTCAGGATGATACAGTCGCAGGAAAGCCGCTGGACCATCTCACTGTCCCTCCTTTCTTCCAGCACCTTGTACGACAGGAAATCCATGAAACCCTCGAAG
>JAEEGL012389382.1_pt1 | contig 12832 bp, 12 predicted proteins | sample 9134231 | NCBI WGS metagenome assembly JAEEGL01 (sample SAMN16246548, study PRJNA631951) | gut metagenome | biome: gut microbiome; feature: rumen; material: fiber-attached | host: Bos | place: Iran: Karaj | collected 2018-10
GCGCGGCGGGGATCTCATCGAAGAAGCCGTAGCCGAAGGAGGTGAAGGGCGCGATCCAGATGCGCTGGACCTCTTCCACGCCGTTGAGCTTGCAGAACTCGGAGAACGGCAGGGCAAGATCTTTCAGGTTGGGGTTGGAGCCCTTGATGTAGTTGGGGAAGGAATTCTCTTTGGTAGCGCCGCAGTAGCCGTCAACGCCCTTGGAGATGCCGTAGTATTCGCCCTTGGCCACGCCGAGATGGCCGTAGCAGTCGTAGCCGACATACTTGGTCTGCATGAGCTCGTTCAGCTTTTTCATCTGCTTTTTGAGCTTCATCAGGCCGAGCATCTTTTTTACGGAGAAGTTCACCTTGGGCTCAAAGGGATGATCCACAACGCCGTCCAGGGTGCGGAATTCACGGCGCATGTTCGGTTCGCCGGGCTTAAAATCGGGGCCCTTGTGATAATAGCCGCCGAATTCTTCCATTTCACTGACGGCATGGTAGGTGATGGCGCCCATGATCGCGCCGGTTTCAAAGCTTTTTTCTTCTTCAACGCCGTTGTGGCTCACCTTGATCTTCGGAGACCAGCATTTGCCGCCCACCTTGCCCAGCTTTTCATAGATCACGTAGTTCGTGTAGCCTTTTTTTTCAAGGTACATTGCGCTGGAAAGCCCGGCGGGGCCGCCGCCGATGATACAGATACGGTCGTTTGTGTTTGTCATAAAGTTACCTCCTGTTATGTATCACTAAAATTCTATTACATGCTTCGGAGCTTCTTTTCGATCCGCTCCAGCAGATAATCCGCAAGCTCTGCGATCCCCTCGTCCGTTTTCGCACATACAAAGAACACCGGCGCCGAAGGGTTGCGGCGGCGCACGTTGTTTATGGCGGCAGTCCGATCAAAATCGAAGATCGGCGCAACGTCCAGCTTTGTGACGGCAACGGCGGAGGCCACCTCGAACATCAGCGGGTATTTCAGCGGCTTATCGTCCCCCTCCGGCACGCTGAGCAGCACCAGATTCAGATCTGAACCGGTATCGAACTCCGCGGGGCAAACGAGGTTGCCGATGTTTTCAAGGAATATGAGATCCAGCCCGTCCGTGCCCAGCGCCTCCAGCGCTTCCATGCTCATCTGGCAGGTGATGTGGCAGGCGCCGCCGGTGTGCATCTGTATCGTTTTCACGCCGGTGGCGCGCTCAACCGCAAGCGCGTCTTTATCGGAATCGATATCCGCCTCGATCACGCCGATGCGGTACCGTTCCCGCAGCAGCGGGATCAGTTTGGTGAGCAGCGTGGTCTTTCCCGCGCCGGGGGAAGACATCACGTTGACGTAATACACGTTCTTTTTACGCGTGAGGGCACGTACGTCCTTGGCGCGTTCGTTGTTGCGGGAAACGATATCCTCTTTGATCAATACAGTTTTCATACAATTATTATAACATAAATATTAAAAAAAATCAATCATTGTTTTATACAAATTGTTCAACTTCATTTTTGTAAAGGATCTTTGAAGTCGGACAAAAAAAGAGCCGTCTGATCCATTGATAAATCAGACAGTTCTGTTTGATTGATTCAACCGGTGCTGAAGCAGATACAGCGCGGCACGTTCGGGCGATCGCGTCAGCCGCCCAGCTCCGCCAGCGAATCGTCATACTGTTTGACGGATTTGCTGTACCCGACCACCCAGATGATGCTCCTTATCGTATGGTATATGCTCTTTACGATCTCAACCAGCACAAGCGCCATGGCTTTGATCACGGCCCAGATAAACACGGGCAGCGCCAGCAGCAAGCCGACAACGGGATTATCGGACAGGTAACCGCCGATGGTACCCACGATCACGGATTTGAATACGGTGCCCAAACAACTCAGCACAGCCTTGATCGAACCTACGATCGCGCCGCCGATAAACGTAAGAAGCACCGCATAGAGCGCGGTATATCCTGCGTTTTTGCCGATCAGGATACCTGCGACGAGGCCGATGACCATACCGATCGCCGTACCAACGATTCTGCCGATATGATCGCTTCTGCAGGATTCCATCTCTGCGCGCTCTTCTTTCAGAATATCGCGCGTGCAATTCGGGCAGAGCGTTTTACCGTGCCAGTCGCTCGGGTTGAAAGCATAGGTTCTGGAACAAGATCTGCACAGACTCTTGCCGCAGCGCTGACACTGCGCAACGGCCTGCTGAGAACTGTGATAAAAACAATTGTACATAAGAGCACCCCTTCTGCATTTTCTGACCTTTTTTTACAAAATATTTAGTCTATTCTATAGCAGGAATTCATCAATGTCAATAATCAATCAGTATTTCTTATTATGTTTTTCGTTCACCGACCGAAGGCGTCCTGCCCGAAGGCGTTTTCGATCAGGTTGATATCGGCGGTATACATATCGTGCAGAATGACCTCGGCGATATCGAACCGCACCGCGCGGTAATTCACGATCTTCATTTTCAGGAATGCGGCGGCGTTGTTCACTAATCGCTCCTGCTTGGCCGGGTCCACGGCGTCGGCAGGCGGGTTCAATCCGCCCGGGGCGCGGGTTTTCACCTCTACGAAGCACAGGGTATCCTCCGGCGTGAGGGCGATGATATCGGTCTCGCCCAGATTGGAACGAAAGCCGGAACAGAGGATGCGCCAGCCGCGCTCCCGCAAAAAACGTGCGGCGAGCTGCTCGCCGCGGTACCCGGTGCGCAGATGCTCAGGCAGCGGCATCGGCTGCACTCCCCTTTCTTTTTTTACATGCCGAGGGCTTTCGCCGCGGCAACGATTTTGCTGGTACCGAGACGCGACGCGCCGAGCTCCAGAAACGCAGCGGCGTCTTCAAGGGTTTTGATACCGCCTGCGGCCTTGATCTTCGTATCGCCGGAAACGTGGGCGGCAAACAGGGCGATATCTTCTTTGGTAGCGCCGCCGGTGGAAAACCCGGTGGAGGTTTTGATATAGTCCGCACGGCTGGCGGAAACCACCCCGCACATGCGGATCTTTTCTTCTTCGGTAAGCAGGCAGGTTTCAACGATCACCTTCAAAAGCCTGCCCGCGCAGGCGTCCTTTACGGTGTTGATCTCGTCGAGCACGGCGTCGAAACAGCCCTCTTTCACCATGCCGATATTGATCACCATATCGATCTCATCCGCGCCGTTCTTCACCGCGTCCGCCGCCTCGAAGCACTTGGTTTCGGTGGTGGCGTACCCGTTCGGGAAGCCGATCACCGTGCATACGGTAAGATCGCTGCCGTAGGTATCTTTCGCCTGCTTCACAAAGCTGGGCGGGATGCACACCGAAGCCGTGCCGTAACGGAGCCCGTCGGCGCACACGGCGCTGATATCCTCCCACCGGGCGGCGGGGGAAAGCAGCGTATGGTCGCACTTTGAAAGGATATCTTTTATTTCCATAAGGCCTCCGTTATTTCGTGTTCAGCACGCCGTAAGCGGTATCCGGCACGTCGCTCATCACGCAGTCCGCGTTTATTTCCTTCAGATACTGCATATCTTCGGGGTCGTTGATGGTCCAGTACTGCACGGCGATGTTGTTTTTATGGGCGTAATTGGTGATACGGGAGGTACCGAGCTTGACCACGAACTGGTTTGCCGGGATCTGCAGCGCCTCGTATCTGTAATAGCCGGGCGCGCACTTGAGATCCAACAGGGCGGAAACGTAGAACTCCAGCACCTCGGCGATGCTCGCGGAACGGTACATATCGGGGAACTGCTCGTCAATATAACGGGTCACCTCGGCCTTGAAGGTGCCCACGATGGCCTTACTGAGCAGATTTCTGCTTTTCAGAACGCCGTAAAGCGCGTCAACCGCGTCGTAACCCAGCTCTTTACTGTTTTTGATCTCAATGATGTAACGGTAATCGCCGCTCTTTTCGAGCAGGTCGAGCACTTCCTCAAGCGTTGCCGCGTGCAGCGAGGCGGGCACGGCGCTCCCCTTCAGCCCGCGGTAGGGCGCGTTGCCGTTATCGTCCACGAAACCGTCGCCGAAGTTGAGCGTTTTTAGCTCAACCAGCGTATAATCCTCGGGGCGCGCGCCCGTCACGCCGAACACCTCTTCGCTGTCGGTGGTGCGGTCGAGCGTGTCGTCGTGCAGGAGGATCAGCTTGCCGTCTTTGGTGATGTGCAGGTCGAATTCAAAGATATCGGTTTTGAAATCTTTGGAGGTCACACAGCCCTCGAACGCCATCAGCGTGTTCTCGGGGAAAATGCCGCCGCCGGAACGGTGCGCCGATACCATGGTCTGCCCGTAGGGGGTAATATACGGGTTGGAGGTATCGTAGGTGACGATCTCGTCGTTCCAGCTGTGGGTAACGACAAGGAACAAACCGAGCAGCACCGCGAGGATCAGCACCGGCACGATGATGCGCGCGCGGTGGCGCTTTTTTTTGCGGTAAGGGTACGTGTAGGCGTTCTTTGTGTTATTCTTCTTTTCGTGCGCCTTACGTTCCGTTTTTTCTGGCCCGGCAGGCTCTTCTTCGGCAGGCGCGGCGTCCGGCTGCGCCTCTGCGGGAGCTTCTTCCGCAGGGGCGGGTTCGTCCGATTCTTGTGCGGTATCTTCGGGCTGCGCTTCGGCGGGCTGCACTTCGGCAGGCGCCGCGGGCGGGGCTTTCTTTTCGGCAAAGGGATCGAGAATAATATCCATAACGGGACCTCCCAGATCAATTGAAGTCTTTTTATTATAATACAGGATTCCGTGCCCGATGTCAAGCAAAGCGTTATTGACAAATCCAAATAAAATGCTATACTGAAACTATCAAAAACAAGGGAGACGAGACTATGGATTTCAAGCAGTATTTATCTGACACGCGTATTGCCGTACCCACCCCCGAAAACGTGGTGAACGGCGCCGGAAAATGTTATTTCGGCACGTTTGAGAGCGAATTTGAAAAGATGGATTTCTTAAAGGCGGACCACCCCTCTTCCCTGCCGAGCTGCTTCAACAAGGCCAAGCTCACCCTGTGGGAAGCCTGCGAGATCAATTTTGACAAGGTTGTGGTGCTCACCGCCGTGTGCGATATGGCGCTGTTCGGCACCGCGCTGACCGTGCTCTACGATAAGCGCACCAAAAAGTGCACCAGCTGGCAGGAGATGCTGATCCCCTCTTCGAAGGCCGTGATCGCCAAAAACCTGCTCAACGGCAACGAGAGCTATTCCAAGGCAAAGAACGTGAAGGTGCGCTTTGTGAACAACTTCGAAAAGGGCAAGGCCGTTGTGAGCGGCACCGCGAACGGCAAAGAGCAGGGGCTGCTCAGCTACCGTGTGGATCTCACCCGCGTTTCGAAGCCCAGCATCGTATCGATCCCCTTCGGTGAGAACCGCCCGCTGTACAGCCAGAAGGATCTGTTCAGCGTGGAGGGCTACATCGATTACAACGGTGAGCGCTTCCATGCCACCGAGGCCAGCGCCGCCATTATCGACGACCACCGCGGCTACTACCCCCGCCACGCCCATTACGACTGGGTGACCACCATGGGCAAGCTGAACATCGGCGGCACGGATAAGTATTTCGGGTTCAACCTCACCCGCAACCAGAGCATCGACCAGGATCAGTACAATGAGAACCTGATCTGGTTCGAGGGCGATTCCACCCTGCTCACGCCCGTGGTGTTCCGCCACGAGAACGACAAGCTGTGGCATATTCAGGACGAATACGGCATGGTGGACCTCACCTTTGACATCGGCGACGAATTCTGGATGCGCGTACCGGCCAAGATCATCGATATCGATTACCACATCACCTTCGGCACCCTCGCAGGCTACGTGTGCGACCCGGACGGCAACAAATACGTGCTGGACGGCATGACCGGCATCGGCGAGGATAAATCGCTGATCTTCTGAACAGGAGAACCCCTTGTGAAGCTCTCGGCATTCGATGATAAATACGTGCGCGTTACCGATAAGTTCGGCGATATTTTCGACGGGCTGTGCATGTATAACTCCGACGAGTATATGCTCGCGGAATACGGCCGTGAAGAAGAAGCGCTGCAGATCGACCACTGGCTGTTTTACAGGTGGCAGATCGAAACCGTGGCCCTGCTGCCGGAGGGCGCACAGAAGCTGTGGCTCGGCAAACCGATGCATGAGATGCGCCTCGCTCCCAAGCCCTTCAGGCTGGTGGAAGCGGGCAAAAAGACCGTGGAACTGCGCCTGAACGACGAAAAACGCAGAAAGCTGCGGGTGGGCGACGTGATCAGGTTTGAGAAAGCCGACGAAGAGGACGAAGTGCTGCACGTATTCGTGCGGGGGCTGCACCCTTTCAAGTCGTTCAGCGAGCTGTACTGCGCGCTGCCGCTCGAAAAATGCGGTTATTTGCCGGAAGAACTGGCGCATGCTTCCCCGGAGGACATGAATATATATTATTCTGAGGAAGAGCAGCGCCGCTGGGGCGTGCTGGGCATCGAAATCGAGCTGATCTGATTACACCGCATATGAGTTTCAACGAATTGTTATCCGTTATGCTGCTGGGCGTCGGTCTTTCGATGGACGCCTTTGCCGTTTCCGTTTGCAAAGGCCTTGCCGTGGGCAGGGTGCAGATAAAGCACATGCTCTCGGCGGGGATCTGGTTTGGCGCGTTCCAGGCGCTGATGCCGCTGATCGGCTTTTTTCTGGGCACCTCGTTCCACCGCTATATCGAGGCGTTCGACCACTGGATCGCCTTTATTCTGCTGGCGCTGATCGGCGCGAACATGCTCAAAGAAGCCTTCTCAAAAGAGGATGAACCGAAGCCTGCGGACGCGAGCTTCGGCGTGAAGACGATGCTGCTGATGGCGGTCGCCACCAGTATCGACGCGCTCGCCGTGGGCGTGGCGCTGGCAATGGAGGGCGACGCAAACATATGGATCTCGGTCGCCGTGATCGGCGTGATCACCTTCGCGCTCTCCGCCCTCGGTGTGAAGCTCGGCAGCGTGTTCGGCGAGAAATATGAAAAGAAAGCCCGTATCGCAGGCGGCGTGATACTGATACTGATCGGGCTGAAGGTACTGCTGGAACACCTCGGCGTTATATAAAGCGGATAAACATAGTTAAGAGCCCTCGCAAAAGGGCTCTTTTTTGTATGTAAGTTATCAGTCGGCAGCAGTCAGTTATCAGTAAAAAACTGCGATCATACATTGTTCACGACGCCGATGAACAGCGGCACGCCGTTTCCGTCCAGGATCAGGAACAGGAAGGGGCGGTCCAGCACAACGGTTTCCATCCGTTGGGCAGTGCCGCTGCCGGTCACTGCTTCCACCGTCACGGCAGCTGCGGAGGTACCGTCCGGCGTTACGTCCATCGCCGTTTTCTGCAGCACCAGCGAAACGCTCATCTTATCGTAAGGCGGCTGTAATTCGCCAAAGCCGGAAAGATCCGCCTTATCTTTATCAAAAAGATCGGTAACCCCAAAGTTTTTCAGCACGGGGATCAGATCCGTTTCATCCTCAAAACCGAACTGCGGCATCGAAGCGATCACGTACACGGACTGCGGATTACGAAGCACTTTTCGCATTGCGCCGCCGCAGAGCGATTCCAGCACCGTGCCGATCTCAACGCCCTCAGACGGCAGAAGCGCGGCAAAAACATTCCCGTTTTTATACGGTTTTATGAACCCGCGCGCATTTTCCGTTTCAAGATACCGCGTTTCAACGGACACCATCATTTTTACTTTTTGGCGTTTGCCGGAGGCGGAAACGAACGCGCCCTCCCTTACGCTGCCTTTCGGGTATTTATTCTGCCACTCCGCGTCAAAAGAAAGGGCGTTCACCAGCACCAGCAGCGTATCCGGGTCAAGGTCATTCAGTACGGCAGGGATCCTGCCCCCGGTTTTTTCCTGCGCCCAGCCGTTGATCTCGCTCACCGCGTCGCCGTTTGGCGAAAACGAGGCGATCTTTGCGCCGTACGTTTTTTCGGCAAGGGCGCTGAAAGCTTCGTCCGGGAGAATGAACGTTTTATTCATCCAAATGCCGTTGGCCATACGCGCCGCCTTATTTTTGTTCAGCGCGTTCGTAAGCGTTTTCACAGCGGCGCCGCGCTCTTCGCCGTTTTCACCGCCGAGCAGAGCTTCCAGCTGGCTGCGGGTATCGCCTGCCGCGCCGTCGGCGGTGAGCGCCAGCGTCACATACAGCGAAACCGGCGAAAACAGGGCGTTTTCACTTTTTTTGCCGCGGTACAGTTCGCTGAACAGGCGCAGGCCGAATTCCTGCGTCAGGCTGCCGATATCCGTAAGATCTTCCTGCTGCGTCTGTTCGGGCTCGTCGGCAGGCGCGTTCTGCTCTTCGGTATCATTCCCGGGCAGCGTCTGCGCTTCCTCATCGGACGGCCCGTCGATCCAGCCCATCGCGGCAAGCTCGTTGAGCGTTTCGGCGGGGATCTCTTTTCCGCCGCCGGTACGCATCATTAGATAACAGCCCGTGCGGCCGGGATAGGATTCTTCGATACCGTCGTACAGCAGCAGGATCGCGTCGCCGGTTCCGAGCTTGTCGGCGGTTTTGCGAACCGTTTCATTCATAAAAGAAAGTTGTATCGGGCTGCCGTATTCGTTGATCCAGAACACGACGTCGTTTTTGCCCCGCAGCAAGGTTCCTTTGCCGAGGTTTTTGCCGTGGGCAAAGCCGAAGAGCAGACCGCCCGCGACCAGCAGAACGACCAGCACGGGGATGATGATTTTCAGCGCCTTTTTCATATTCATTCTCCTTTCGGATCGGCATCTGTATATTAGACGGCTTTTCCGCGCATTTTGTCACAATCATTTACCGTTTTTTTTCATTACAACCCGGCGCGGAAAATTCCTTCGGAGATCGCGCGGAACACCGGCGCGCAGTCTTCCGACGCGAAGGCGCCGTCCTCATTGAACACCGCAACCACAAACCGGGGCGCCTCATAGGGAAAATACCCGCAGAACCAGGTGCAGAGCCGCTCCGTACCGTCCGGCTTGATATCGCCGGTCTGCGCCGTGGCGGTTTTGCCCGCTGCCGCAAACAGCTCGCTCGCGCCGGTTTTGCCGGTGCCCTCCAGCATATTCTGCCGGAGGCACGCGCTGAGAGTATTGCAGGTCTCTTCGCTCGCGGCGCGGTTTTCGGATTCGTTTTTATAATATGCGTATTCCTTTTTCGTGCCGTCCACCAGCGCTTTGGTCAGATATGGCGCGCGGTAAACGCCGCCGTTTGCGATCGCGGCGAAGGCGGCCGCCAGCTGCAGGGGCGACGCCAGCAGCTCCCCCTGCCCGAAGCTGAGATTCGCAAGCGCGCCGGGTGAAGAAAGACGCGTTTTATCCGGCAGGTTCCCCGCGGACGAAAGGATATCCCCTGTAAGGCGGATCTGCCTGCCGAAGCCGAACAGCGCGGCGGTTTCGGTGAGCGCCTCGGCCCCCAGCGTCTGCCCGAGGCTGATGAAATAACAGTTGCACGAGCGCTCGATGGCGCCGGAGAGGCCGATCTCACCGTGGGATACGCCGCTGTAGCAGCGGAACGTGAGCTCCCCCACGCAGGTCTGCCCGGTGCATTCGTATTTTTCGGGGCAGATAACGCCGTGCTCCATCGCCGCGGCAGCCACAAAGGGCTTGAACACCGACCCCACCGGGTACGCCGCCAGTGCGCGGTTCAGAAAGGGCAGGTCCGGATCCTGCAGCGAGGCGGCAACGTCGTTTACGTTGTACGCGGGAACGCTTGCCAGCGCAAGGATCTCGCCGGTATCCGCCGCCAGCACCACGGCGGCGCCTTTTTTGATTCCGGAAGTATTCAGCGCATCCTCCGCGATCCGCTGCGCGCGGGCGTCGATCGTGAGCACCACCCCGGCGGGCGAATCATAGTTTTCATCTTTGATTTTTATCCCTACGCCTGCGATGGCCTCCTCCAGCCCGTTGGCGGTATAGCTGACGCCGATATTCCCTGCGGCGTCGTTTAAGATCTTATCATATGATTTTTCAATACCGCATAAGCCCCTGCCGGATATATCCGTATAGCCGATCAGGTGCGTGCACAGCTGCCGGGAGCCGTTGCGCACCACGGTGCGTATATTCGTGCTGCAGGGCGTTTCCTTCACCGCAGTTTCGGACGCAAAGGTGACGAGCACGTTCTGCGCGTCCCTGCTGCCATGGAGAAGTACGGCCCCGCCCGGCACCAGGTCTCGCGTGGCGCCGCACAAAAGAACCGCCGCCACATTGCGCGTTTCGGTATTCACCAGCGGCACCAGATTGCGGTCGTAAATATACCCGCGGGACTGCGCCACAGCCACCGTTTTCTCGCCGGTATCCGCCGCCACCGCCGCGCGCGTGCCGGTCTGCAGGTACGCCAGACGTGTCAATACTGCCGCGAACAACGCGCACAATAAGAGAAACAGCGCCGCCGGACGTTTCTCGAAGGCCGCCTTTTTTCTGCGTTTCATACGAATCCACCTCAAACTCAGCATGCCCGCATTCCGGCAAAACTATTACGAAAAATAAAACACTTGTATTTTATTGCGGATTATAGTATAATAGTTTTAATAATCTTCAGAAGAAAGGACGCCTGCCGTATGCCGTTACGCGAAATGCCCGGATTCGTGTTTTCGCATAAAAACGTACTGAATACGATTCTCTGCGCGCTGGCCGCGTTCTTTTTGCTGATTCTGCAGTCCATTTTTATGAAACACGACGTGCTTGAAGTAGTGTTCGACGTGATCGTGCCCCTCACCGCCTGCATCACCTTCGGGTGCTACGCGATCACGATGGCGATGGACCGTCCGATGATACTGATCATGCCGCCCACCGCATATTTTCTTTCGCTGCTGATACGGCAGCTCATCTCCGTGGAGGTGGGCGTGGGCGAGACCTACCCTATCATTACGCTGCTGGAGTTCATCCCCTACCTCGCCTACTGCGTCTGCGTTTGCACCTGCAAGTTCAAGAAGGCGACCAAATACATCCTTTGGGGCGGATGCATACTGATCTCGATCTTTATGCTGGTGCTGCTGATACTGCTCATCTTCTTCAAGATCATGATGTTCTCCCGCCCGCAGTACACCGTGGCGCTGATCTTCGGCACCGGGGCGATACTGTGCATCTACCTCGGCATGCTGCAGGAACTGCCCATCGTAGGCATCCAGAAACGCGTCCGCGGACACGCATCAACGAACACCGCCGAGAATTGATTCCATTTTCATTATTCATTATTCATTTTTCATTTCTTTGCACCCGTGGTGGAATTGGCAGACACGCAAGATTTAGGTTCTTGTCTTCGGGTGCGGGTTCGACTCCCGCCGGGTGCACCAGCAAAAGCGCCCACAGGGGCGCTTTTGCAATGAAGTCGCCCCTGATGGTCTAATGAAGAAATGAAGACGCAGCGCTCACGAAGACGCCCCTGCGGAGCTAATTACTTGAGGAGCGACTTCGCTTCATCAGGCGGCTTTTGCCGCCGTCTTCATTAAGCGCCAGAGGTGCTGACTTCATTAGGGCGCAGACCGTCTTCATTAAAGACTTCCATTCTTTGTTGATTGTGGAATTGTTCACATGAAGATGATGCAACAGAATCAGAAACCAGTATCAAAGTGAACGGAGAAAGCCATGGAACACAGCAAAGTTGAAGAAATACTGTCAGACCCCGGTTTTGATTATCTGCGGCCGTATTTTTACACAAATCGATATGCGCTGAGGTGCGAGCTGGGCATAGGAAACGATACGGATGAATATATGAATAATGCACGTCTGCGCGCAAAGCAAATCCATGAGATTTTGTTTCCGGAAGGTGCAGATGCGATTGCGTTCAATTACTGGATGTACGATTGGTCTGACAGCGGAGATGCGGAAGAAAAACAATACGATAATCCTGAAGAAGTCATTGAACGCATGATCAGTTCTGAATCGAGAGCTTTGCGTTTCTTATCTGAGAACCTGATGAGATACCGCCATATATGTGTCAAGGGGTTGAAAACCTATGCCGAACCGGGTGACCCTGATTATCAAACAACGCGGCGTAACCGTATCGTCTGCTATTCGGACGGAATCGGGTTTGACGATATTGCCTTGATAAACGGACAGATTGATTCAGAGGACAACTCCGACGTCAGCCTTGTTTCCATGAAGAATGAATGCATCATGTCCGTGTACGACGACAGGGGATGTGATATTGTTTTTGCAACGCATGAAAAAATGATCGAGTTTTATCATTTGCTGAAACCGTTCTTTTTGCCGTATGATCTGGAAGAAATGGAACGACGTTACAAATGCAAAGAAAGCTAAAAACACACAGCCGGTTTGCCGGCGAACTGTTAGGCGGACTATCTATGGTTCGGTATAATTTTAAGTGCTCTTTCACAGAAGGAACCGCCGAAGGGCGGTTTTTTCAATGAAGCAGCCCCGTTCGCGGTTCAGTTCCGGACGGGGCTGTTTTTGTTGTTAAGCTATTATCATTTACCGAAATGATATACGAACCATCTTTCGGCTCTCAGATAGAGCGAATAGAAGAAATACACGGTTCTCACGAAGAAATTGCTCTTGTCTACCTCGGTTTCGCACTTTTCTTCGATGATCGGGAACTCATATACCATGGAACCGGGGGCCGGGGTACCGTCTTCTCTCAGAGACCCGTCCAGAATATACTGCCCCACGGAGAAAACCATATCGGTTTCGTCCTCTCCCGAAAACGCGACGCGCGCGTACAGAGTGATCGTTCCGTCCGGCGTTTTTACGTCAAAGTAGTTTTCGTAAACGGCCATCGGCGCAAAGTGGGAGGGCTCGCCCTCGATCCGCGCGCTTTGTTTCGTACCGTCTTTGAAAACGATCTCATACTGCTGCGGGAGCCTGCACTCTTCGATTTTATACCCCTCGTACGTCAGCTTGATTTTCACAAAGGGCGTATCCCCTGCGGGCTTAACGGTTTCAACGGTATTCTGCCACGTA
>JAEEGL014192467.1_pt1 | contig 12832 bp, 11 predicted proteins | sample 9134231 | NCBI WGS metagenome assembly JAEEGL01 (sample SAMN16246548, study PRJNA631951) | gut metagenome | biome: gut microbiome; feature: rumen; material: fiber-attached | host: Bos | place: Iran: Karaj | collected 2018-10
CTTTAAGCAACTTGCCATATTTACGGTGATTTACTCCATTCTCACGATTTCCGTCATTACGCTGATGCTATCGTTTTTCCATCCATTCATGTTGAAACTGATACCTAACGATAATTTGCAATGGTTGGCAAATGCCATTACAGGATTATTGACCGTAGCATTTATCTCCCCGTTCCTACGTGCCATGGTGATGAAGAAAAACAAAAGTCCGGAGGTGCGTTCCTTGTGGACTCAAAATCGCATGAATCGACTTCCCATTATCTTCACGATATTGGCGAGAGCGGCTATTGCAGCAGCATTCATCTTCTATATCTGCAATTACCTCACCCAATTCACTAACGCAGTCATGATTACCATAGCAATTGTGGCTATCATGGGTATGGTGATGTCGCGCTCGTTGAAGATGCAGAGTATCTCCTTGGAACGTATGTTTATCCAGAACCTACGTTCACGTGACATCGAAGAACAAATACATGGTAGAAAGAAGCCTCTGTTTGAAGGAAGATTGCTCGACCGAGACATTCACATCAGCGAGATTGACGTTCCCGAAGACTCTTCATGGGCAGGAAAGAAATTGGCGGAATTGAAAATTGGAAACCGTTTCGGCGTACACGTGAGCAGTATCTTGCGTGGCGCTCAACGTCTGAACATCCCAACGGGAAACACTGTTATCTTCCCTGGCGACCGTATTCAAGCCATTGGAAACGACGAACAATTGAATCAATTCGGAAATGCCCTTCGTTCTGAATTAATAGCCGAAGACCCAGAAATCGAAAAACGCCAGATGCATCTGAAAAAGATGATTTTGAACAACGATAGTGAGTTTATCGGAAAGACCTTGAAAGACAGTGGCATTCGTGACCGATATAATTGCATGGTGGTAGGTGTGGAAGAAGGACAGAAAAACCTAACCATGATCAACCCCTTGCGCGAGTTTGTTGCTGGCGACATTATCTGGGTGGTAGGTGAAGAAGACCAATTAAGGGAATTACTCAAATCCTAACTCTTTACTTTTTCATCAATACCATTGCACAGCATTGCTATATCCGCTGCGCTTATCATATTTAAGCGCATCGGTAAGCGTGCTTGCATTGCATCGGAAAGAAAAGTTGTAACTGGTATAGGGTGCCAACACTACCGTACAACTCATGTTAAAGCAATGCAAGTCGCGTTGCAAGGTTGCGGTAGTCATACAAATAGCCTTGTTTTCAAAATCATAACCACTGGAAAAGCGAATATCCCAACCATCGCTGATACGAATGTTTCCGGTAACATTAAGTGTTTGCGAGAACTTATAAGGATAACGCATCGTCTTGGTATTGAATCTTCCAGAAGTATTCTCATGCATGTTAATACCGTATCCGAAAGTCAATGACCACGGCATGGAGAATTTCATGTAACCATCGTCATCTGTTTCAACCTTGTCGCTATTCTTCTTGCTTGCGCCACGTTGTCCTTTCACCATCACGTCATCGATGTTGCTTTCCAAATCAGTGTCGATACCTTCGTCATCATCCTTGTTGTTTTTCTTCTTATCATCATCGTCGCTACCACCACCAAACCATTTCTTGATTTTATCGGGTGTAAGGGTGAAAGAAAAGTTTTGCGACATACCTTGGAAACGTCCAAACCTACCACGACTCCATTCTGTATGCGTTCCTATATATGGTCTTCCCTTCGCGTCAAGATCGTATGCGTAGGTGTTAAACACTGCGTTTAGATTAAACGTATAACTCTTCCACCATTTCAAGCGAATACGCATAGTCAAATTACTCCATGGTCTAAGCTTATCAGACATATTGTACGAGAGATTCGCCCCCAATCCGTCAATGATACTGATTTTCTTCACGCCCGTAGAATCCTTATCGCTCTTGATTTTCATCTCGATATTGTTATCTACGTCAAACGTAATACGTCCACTCTTTCCAGGTCCAGGCGCTCCAAACAAAGAGTTTTGAAAAGGTGAATACTGAACCAAGGAAACAGAACCATCTTCATCAGTCTTTAGATACGTATCATAAAATCCATATTTGTCAGCACTGAAATCTGGCGCATAAGTGAAAGTAATCTTGGGTGTGAAGACATGGCGGATTCGTTCAACCTTATCACCAAACAACTTTCGGTTTGGAATAAAGTTTCCGTATAACGTAGTTGAAGCTGATAATGAAATATCCCAGTTATAAACGTTATAAAAGCCATACAAGGTATCTGCCATCTCTTCTCTCTGCGTATTAGGATTCCAACGTCGCGTGATTTTATTGGTGTACATGCGATCGATAAAATTAAAAGTTGGAGTCAGATTCAGGTAGTTGAGCACCGTGAAATTACCCGAAATAGGAATGGAATGTGACATTCCATTTTGCCAATCCTTGATTAAGTTCGAGTGAAAAAGCTTATCTTCCTTGGTGTTAATGGAATTTCTTATTTGTCCTGTATATTGTATGGAGATTTTCTCATACCATCGTTCATTACCCACCAAATGCTTTCGTTTAAAAGGATAGATACGACTTAACGAGATATTTAAATCAGGCAAGAGCACAGATATACTGGAGTCGCGCATATTCTGATATAAGTTTGCGGTAGAACTTAACGACAATCCAAGATTGGAAAATCTCACGTTCCAACTCACGGAAGACGTACGCGTACTCTGTGTCCTCGCTTGTGGATTGTACATACTATTGATGTTGTTCTGCTCATAGTTCTGTGAAGCGAAATTAACCCTTGCCGATAAAGTGCTGAAAGGATTGGATTTGGGATCTTGTTGATGACTCCATATCAACTTAAAACTCTCTTCGCGCGAGAAGTCTGGCATTCCCTTATCTCCAGTCTTCGTATCTTGATAACTGAGGAGAAGGTTACCGCTAAATTTGTATCTTTTACGATAATTGCTTGCGGCTGACAATCCCCATGAACCTTTAGTATAAATTTCGCCTAATAACTTTAAGTCCCACTTATCACTCATCGCGAAATAATATCCTCCATCACGCAAATAGAATCCCCTACTGCTTTCATCACCATAAGTCGGCATGATAAAACCACTGCTATAACTCTTGGTAAAGGGGAAGAAACCGTATGGGATAGCCAATGGCAAAGGAACGTCAGCCACCACTAAATAAGCAGGTCCGAACACTACGTCTTTACCCGGTCGAACCTTTGCGCGTGAAAGTGCGATATAGAAATCAGGATGTTCTTCATCGCAAGTAGTATATCTACCATGTTGCAAGAAAATCTCACCATTGTCGTTTCTCTTGGCAACTTCACTCGTCAAGAACCCATCTTCTTGTTGGGTGTAGACATTGTTAATCAAACCTTTCTTCGTCTTGAAATTAAAGGCTATCGTATCATTCTCATACGTATCATTTCCCATTTGGAACACAGGCGTTCCCGATAGTCCTTTAGCTTCTAATGAATCAGCGATTCCAGTTGCATGAACCAAATTGCTATCAAGACTCATGTAAACCTTCTCGCTCTTGAGGTCCATGTTCTCGTACTTCACGTTCGTAGAACCATATAGATATGCAGTATTGGAACCAGCCAAATACACGATGGAATCGGATGCAGTATATTCTACGGGAGCTTCAAGTCCGTTTTTCTTCTGCCTATACATCGAATCCCTCATGATGGAATCGTCTATGGCCTTGTTATGATGATAAATTGCCAATTGCAAGGAATCCATCTTCGTGGTATCTATAGCCAAATCGTCTATTACCAAAGAATCATTTGGCAAACTGTCAGAAATAGAAGTATCAACGGGTAGACTATCATTCACAACGGTTGCTTCAGCACCCTTTTTCACCACCTTCTTTTTAGGAAACATGGGTACAGAAGCATTTGCCATTACAAAAATAACGACAAACAATAATAACATTATGAATGTTTTTCTCCTCATTTAATCGGCAAAGTTACACAAAGTCAAGTGAAAAGCCAAATTTATTTGGACTTTTCCGAGACGTAGCAACTTTGGTGAAGCCAAAGTTACATAAAAATAACGGAACAGCACACCGATATATAGATTATTTAACGGAAAGAAACATTATTCCCCTGCAATAATCCCCTTGTTTTTGAGCATGTCGATAAACTCATGCACCTCTTGTTCAGCTAAATCCGAAGAAACGGCAAAATTCTCTGACATGCGTTTCACGATAGCTGTCTCGTCCAAACCTGCATTGATTTGATTGATGATAAAGGCTCCCGTTTCGTTCATCTTATAAGCATGAACCACTTGTTGCGTTTTATTGTCTTTGATGACCGCCACAATCGTTTCGCCCAGTTCTTGCAATATGATTTGATAATTGAGTTTCATTATTTCCAATCATTATTTGTTTTTCTTGTACTTGTACAATTCGTATTGGTACAACATCGACCTTTTCATGTCAATGATATGTTCCTTTCTATTGGCAGCGGTGCATTCCATGTTATTGGCACACACTTTCAAACGAATGCAATCGGGATAATAAGGACATGTAGCACATGATTCTGATTCGGGAAGTGGTTCTAAATAACTATCATATTCCACCTTGTCAATATCATCAGAATCAATATGTCCATAAAGATGTTCATCGGTTTGTTGCTCACATCTACCCAACTTTCCATCTGGAGTAATCAATACGTCATGGGCACTGTCAGCCATACACTTGTGCAAGGTCAACTTATCGGGAATAGTACTCGGACAAATCAATCCTAATTCCTCCAATCTATCATACAACATCACCCTTCGCTTGAGCAATTGCATTTGAGCGTCATCAGTTTTCTCATACATGGAAGTTTGACCATGATGATAATCATAGAGCGCATGCGTATATGCCCTAAGCAACTTGTTTTGCCCAAATCGCTTTCCCAATTCTTCCACCAATCGCTCTACATCATCCATGTTTCGCAATGTGACATTCATACGAATATCTACCTTGATATTGGCATTCAGAAGACATTCTATATTCTGGAGTACTCGTTCGTAAGCATCCACATCACGATAAATAAAAGCTTTGGCGCGATTATATGTTTCCTTGGTTCCGTCAATCGTTATCTGAACGGATTTCAAATGCCATAACTGAACTGACTTAACTATCAATTCATTGTCAAACAAATAACCATTACTCACCATGGTTGACTCGAAATCCACTCGCTTATCGGAAAGAATCTCGCATATCACATCCATGACTTGATGATTGTATAATGGTTCACCACCAAACCAATTCAACTTAACCTTTTCTTCTGATGGTCGATGCTTGATGATAAAGTCTGCCACTCGACGAGCCGTATCTTTCGACATGGATAGGCGCGAACGTCCTTTCTGATAGCAATAATAGCATCGGGCATTGCAATCAGTAGTTGTAAGAATCGTAAATCTATTAAAGTATTGGTGGGGGGAAGCGGAAACCATTCTTGCTACGGATTTCAATTGATGGCACAATTTTCGGTCATCATGTGAAAGGGGTACCAAGAACCATCTCTCAATCAATTCATCCAGTTCGGTTATTCGCTTTGCCTCTTCCTTATCCAAAAGAAGAAGACAACGAGTCAAGACATTATAAAGCAACAACCCGTCAGCAACGGGCTGTTGTATAATATAATTCGACAGACGGTATTGTTCTCCGTCATGTCTATGGGGTTTACCTAAAAAGTTGTCAGCAATCGTAATCGTTGGATGGACGATTTGCATAGGCTAACGAGTTCCAAAAATGGTCTCTTCTTATAGACCTATTAGTCCTCCCAAAGATTTGTGCCGCCAGTTCTTCCCTTGAAGATGTTATTGTCATCCTCTTCTGGTAAACCAGGACCTTCACCAATCTGGTGTTCTCCAGGACAAGGTTGGCTATCTGCATTACAAAAAGCAAATGCCTTAACCTCAACTTCTTCCATCATTGGCTTTGTATAAACTTTCTGTTTCATCTCTTTACTCTCCTATTATTTGAGTGTTGTTATTAATATTCTACTACCAAATTTGGTGCAAAAGTACAATATTTTTAGATTTCCTACAAATAAATCTACATTCTTATTACGCATTTAAACATTTTTTAAGAATGTGACAAATTTTAACAAATATGTAAAAGACATAAAATAATCTTGTAGAAAGGACAAATAAAAGGAGTTACGAATCTCTTCGCAACTCCCATAAATCTGATGTAGCGGGAGAGGGACCCGAACCCTCGACCTCCGGATTATGAATCCGACGCTCTAACCAACTGAGCTATCCCGCCAACACTTTCAAAGAATTCGGCTGCAAAGGTAATATAATCTTTTCAAATGGCCAAAACTTTTGAAAGATTTCTTTTCAAATCCCTTCAAACAAGGTATATTTGCTCTTTCTTTCGAACAAACATCAACCGATTTTGATGGAATATTGCGCCATAAACGACGCACCAGGTTGTAGATGGTTCATCAAATACTTATCCTTAAACTCACCATTGTACTCAACCTTGTCGTGGATTCCATACCACGGTTCTATACAAAGAAAGGGTGCATTCTTTCCGAATGGACTCCAAATGCCAACAGCTGGTGACTTGAAATTAACCGTTACTACGGGTTTTCGTTCCTTATCAAGTAAAGCCACTTCCCTTACTTGTCCCTTGTCTATGATAACTGCATCCTCTTCAAAACTCTTTTCATTAAATGTCCAATAGCCGTTTTCTGTATCCAAACGGAATCTGCCTGGACGAATACAACCACCCACATTACCCTTCAAACGGTAGATTTCTCCTTCGTTATCAAACTTGATTACTCCGTGCATCGGTTCTCCTTCCACCACATCGGGAAGATAAAAGGCAGGATGACCGCCAATTTGGAAATGAATCTCATTGTTATCCGTATTCTCAACATGCCAAATCACGCGAATCTTGTTTTCTTCCAACCGATACGTAACAGCCAAATTGAAACGGAAAGGATAATTACGATGCGTCTCTGGGTATCGTGAATGGCAAAAGTCACCTTGTTGTCTGTCTTGGAAATCAAGGTAAACTCCGTATCCCGGGCAAATCCGTGGCGTAACATTCCAAAGGCGTATCCGTCAATATGGTATTTATCTTCCCATAAGCCACACACGATGGGAAACAACAATGGTGAATGGCGGGGCCAATATTTTGCGTCGGCTTGCCAAAGATATTCTCTACCCTGCGCATCCTTGATACTTTGCAACTCTGCTCCCATTTCGGCAATCTTAATTACCAATTGTTCGTTTTTCAGTTCTTCCATGGTACGTCTATAAATATTGGTGATTATATAAATATGTGTGACAAAGATAATGCTTTTCTGACAAAAATAAAAAGTGAATGATAAAAATTTAACTGAAACGGTACAAAATAACTTGTACAACTAAAAAATATGAACTATCTTTGCCGTATGAAATCTGAAATCATCATCCTTGGAACTGGTAATGCATTAGTTACGCGTTGCTACAACACATGTTTCGCCTTGCGCGATGAAAACACCACCCTACTCGTTGACGCTGGTGGCGGAAATGGCATTCTTCGCCAATTAAGAGAAGCTAATATTGCCATAGGAGAAATCCATGACATGTTCGTCACACATGCACATACTGACCATATCATCGGAGCCCTATGGGTGATTCGCATGTTTCTCCAACAAAAGGCAAAGGGTATTAGTCAAGGAAACATTCGCGTTTATGGACATGAGAAAGTGATTCGGGTCATCCAAAACATGATGCGCGACATGCTTCCTCAGAAACTTGTCAATCAAATTGGTGTTTCCGTGCTTTTCAAAGAACTTCATGATCGCGATGTCTTTCATGTTGGCGACATGCGTTTTCAATGTTTCGACATCCTCAGCACGAAAGAAAAGCAATTCGGTTTTACCGCTTGGTTGGCTGACGGACAACGACTTGTCTGCTTGGGTGATGAACCTTATAATGAGCATAACCGTTCTTTGGTGGAGAATGCTGATTGGTTGATGAGCGAAGCATTTTGCAAATATGCCGACCGTGATGTTTTCAAACCTTACGAAAAGCATCATTCCACCGTAAAAGATGCCGCCCAACTCGCAGAGGAATTGGGCGTTAACAATCTGATTCTCTATCACACGGAAGACAAGACCATCTTAACACGAAAGCAAGATTATACGGCCGAGGCTTCTGAGTTTTTCCACGGAAATATCTTTGTGCCAGACGATTTGGAGATTATTTCCCTCAACTCATAGGGTTCCTATCCACTCCGCAATATCGGCAAGCACTTCTTCCGAAATCGTCTGTTCTATAGTCCCGTATTCATCCACGGCTCCCGTCTTACAGGGTTGGAAGAGATGATTTAATCCTGGATATTCCTTGATTTTATTCTTCTTATGTGAAGGCAAGTATTTCCGAATGGCAAATAGATTGCTTTCAGCAATTACTTGTGAATCCTTGCTTCCATTCAACACAAATGCAGGACATGTTACATGTTGTATGGCTTCCTTGGGATCATACGAAACGAAGAAGTCGTACCATGGCGATGTTTCCATCATCAACATGGTCAGATGCATTTGCTTTACGGTCATGTTTGCAGGTTTTCCTTGTTGACGAAGGATAAAATTGGTTTGTTCCGTTAAGATACTATCTCCTTGAATACCCGTTCCAGCCAATGTCACGATGAAATCGGGCACTTTATCCTGAGCAAGCATAAAGGCTATCATTCCACCTTCGCTATGACCGATAACACCTACCTTATTAAACTTCTTCAAACTTCTCAAAAACTTCACACCTTCAGTTGCGTCTCGTTTAAAATCTTCCGAAGTAGCATGTGATATGTTGCCCGTAGAACCACCCACTTGTCTATCATCATAACGCAACGAAGCAATACCATGACGGGCTAAATAATCGGCAATCACGGCAAATGGCTTATGCTCGAAAATTTCTTCGTCGCGGTTTTGCATTCCACTTCCCGTTATCATCAACACCACGGGCACTTTCTTTCCTGCACGATAACCCACGGGGTAAGTGAGTGTTCCTGCCAACGAAGCGGTATCTTTCACATTGGTAAACACTACTTCTTCGGTTTGATAAGGGTATGGAGCTTGCGGCGTTTGAGGACGTAAGCGCACCAAATCACCTTTCTCCAATTCCAATTTCAACTTATACCCCATCTGGGAAAAGATGCCATTCAACTTCCCATTGACGAGTTTTGCCACGTATGAACCACCCAACGTTTCGAAATCCACGTTGATGGAATCGGCAGAAAGATGCTTCACCATTCCCTTGATACCCTTTGCTCCTTGATTGGGAGAGTCAAGCGTACAATCATTATCCCCGATATGAAATACCAATGGCAATTTGACGGTTCCCAAATTCAGTTCACCATTCCACGTTCCTACAATTCCTTGAGCCCAAGTGATTGTAGAAAACAACAAGATGCTGAATAATAATGTCAATTTCTTCATCTTTCGGTTTTTCTAAGTTTGTAGGCTTTTACGCTATAATAAATGGTCGTTATTATTATGAGAACAAAAACGCAGATTAAAAGAATCTTTGGTAAGACACTTTTAGAATCGCCCATCATAGTGACTATCGAAATAAACAACAAGGCTATTTCTATGGCAAGCACACGTGTCATTTGCACGATGGGAGCATACTGGCGAACATCGGTCACCTCGAATGGCATGTTCACCATCTTATGGGGGAAGTAAGCAGATACCAACATCAAGATAGTAGTAAACGTACCTACCACTGCCATGATTAATAGCACGCTCTTACTTCCTATCGCATTGGCTTCCAAGTTAGCACCGAAATGCGTAGGAACCTTTTCTGGCGAATGGAGAAACAAGACAACAGCTATCACCCAAAGCAATACTATCAAAACAGCTGAAATCACTTCAAACACCAGTCCTTCTTTCGTACGATGTACTATCACACTCGGCCTGTTTCTCCATGTGGATTTAGTTCTAACAAATTTCATTTTCATGGTTCCTCCTTCCGTTCCTTCTTTTTCTTGGGCAACCGTTTCTCCTTTCGAAGAGCCTCCGCAATAATCCATTGCAATTGCCCATTCGTCGAGCGAAACTCGTCGGCTGCCCAAGCTTCTATCGCATCCATCATCTCAGAGTCAATGCGCAAGATGAAGCTTTTGGTATTTGATTCCTTCTTCGGCATTCTTAATGATTCAACGTTCCCGTATTCACCACTGGTTGAGCAGAGTCATCACCACAAAGCACCACGAGCAAGTTGCTCACCATGGCGGCTTTCTTGTCATCATCCAACTCTACGATTTCCTCTGATGACAACTTATCGAGCGCCATCTTCACCATCGACACGGCACCTTCCACGATTTTCTCACGAGCCGTAATGATAGCTGATGCTTGTTGACGACGAAGCATCACGGCTGCAATCTCGGGTGCGTAAGCCAAATAGTTGATTCGTGCTTCCACTATCTCGATTCCTGCCAATGCCAAACGCTCATTGAGTTTCTTCTCAAGTTCAAGGTTGATTTCCTCCGCACTACTTCTCAATGTCAATTCCTTGGCGTTTGCATCTTCTTCATCATACGCATAAAGTCCAGCCACTTGTCGAAGGGCAGCATCACCTTGAATCTTCACGAAATTCTCCAATGCGTTCATCAATCCTTTCACATTACTACCAAGTTCATTGGCATTGGTGGCAATGGTTTGCGAGTCAATTTCAAAAATGGCCTTGTATGTGTCTTGAAGCTTCCACACCAACACCATTCCTATCATCACGGGGTTTCCCGTCTTGTCATTTACCTTGATGGGAGCGGCATCTAAGTTGCGTGCGCGCAAAGACAATTTCTTGCTTGAATAAAATGGGTTTATCCAAAAGAATCCCGTTTCGGTAAATGTTCCGCTATACTTACCGAACCACGTTATCACGCGTGCCTCATTGGGTTCAAGCAACAAGAATCCGCACCACATGATAATATTGGTTATCAACAAGATGATTCCTGCCGTTAGAATAATACCACCTAATCCTTCCGTTCCTTCATCAATCATGATAATGCCATAGATGATGGCAGCAAAAGACAAGATAAGCACGGCAAGATTAATGAACAGCATCAAAAAGCCGTAAATAACAGTTCCCTGAAATGTAAATTCCTTCTTTTCCATATCCTTTTTACATTAAAATAGTTGATATCATTTTGATATCGCAAAGATATGTATTATTTTTCATTGCTCAATCATTTTCTTGAATAAATTAACTCTGTTTAACGAAAAACACAAACATATCGTTTGGCTTACGTAAATGATATGTTTAGCTCACGTAAACCATATATTTGGCTTGCGTAAACGTATCGTTCTTAAAAATAGTGATTGTGATTGATGAAATTATCTCTATTTATTTCATCATGTATTTCTTGATTTGCCCGTTTTTTTGACGAACGATGTTGAAACCACGTTGCATTTTCGTCAAGCGAATACCACTTGGCGAAAAAATAAAAATATCTTGGTTTTCATCTACGGAAGACGGATTCTTCACGTTTAAAGCTAGTGCCTCCTCGGTGGTGAGAATATCCCAATGACATTCTTTTCCATTCTTTGCATAGCTTACCACGCCAAAATCGCCAGCAATATCTTCAACGGGATAAGCGAGACAATGCAAAGAAGCGTTAGCATACCCATGGGAAAAAGGAGCTTGAATATAATAAACGGACTTACCATCTGCTTCTATTCTTTGGATTCTAGATGAGGAAGCCGTCGTGCTGATATTCCATTCACCTTTATCGTTAGGTGTTCCTATGTATCGGTTAGCATGAGCATCCTTGATGGTAAAAGCGCCCAATTCATTTGCTACGGGTTGGATGGTGAAGTCTTGTGCATAGACATCCCATCCCGCATAATAACCACCAAGATTTCCATCGTTGTTGATGATTAAGTAGCCACCTTGCTCACAACTACGTATGCGATAGGTTTGTGTTTCGTCAAAGGTAGGAGTGTCACCTACCTTGACGATTTTCCAGATATAATGCTCACCACCTTTCAAGTCGTAAGTAGCATGTCCTTCCGCATCGGTTGTCCAAAAGGCATTGGCTCCCCAAGTGTTCTCGGTTGGCGCATTGGTGGCACGAATGGCGTAAAGATCAGTCTCTTCGTCTTGCAAGATAACTTGTGCCTCCCAATCATTCCTGTTTTGAGCATCCCTACGAATAAATTGAGTATTCGTGGAGATATTGGTGGGGTTGGTAAACTGACCGCTTTTCCACCCAGCTGCCTTAAAACCATTGGCTATAGGCTTACATTGAAAGGTAAAAAACTTTGCCTCGCTCTCTTCTTCAGTCAACGTTCCATCTGCTTTCAGATAAAAAGAGCCGTTTGTCTCCTTATCATTCAGAAAGGAAGTGGAAATCATATACACTCCCCCATCTTGCAAAGATTGCATGGCTCTTTGGTAAGCATCACCTTCATCCTCTGCCCCTAACTGGCGGGCAAATGCTTCTAACTGTTCGCGAGTGATAGTTACGAAATTCAAGGCATATCCATTCCCCACGGAATAAGACTCATCTTCGTAAAGAATTGCCAAATCGTCATTGGAAAGTTTTATCATTGTGGAATAGCAAGAACCACCTGGTTGGATATTCAAAACATCGTGCCAAGTCAACCCTTGGTCGATACTCATGGCGAGTGTGAGGTTTTCGCGTGAACTCGACTTGATATAGGTGTGGAGCAGAATATCCATCTTTCCCTCCGTTGCACGACTGAAATAGAGAATGTCTGCATTACATGCATTTCCCGTAATCTGACTATTGCGCCATTGCGAACTCCATTGGGAAGCATCTGCCGTTCCTGTATTAAATCCTCTATCACCACTCTGACGCACGGAGACCATCAATCTTCCATCGTTCAGTTGTTCCAATTTCGACTCATCGCATCCCTTGTAAGCGTTTGAAGGTCCTATTGTCCA
>JAEEGL015565776.1_pt1 | contig 12832 bp, 9 predicted proteins | sample 9134231 | NCBI WGS metagenome assembly JAEEGL01 (sample SAMN16246548, study PRJNA631951) | gut metagenome | biome: gut microbiome; feature: rumen; material: fiber-attached | host: Bos | place: Iran: Karaj | collected 2018-10
GAACGAGACGAACAAGATAGTACACATCAAGGACGGCATCATCGGCCAGATTGAGGAGAACCTCAACCACAATGCCTCGCCCTTTGGCAGCGGAGGACTGATGAAGTAAACTGCGAATTTCGCTAATTACACGAATATGCGAGATATAATCACCGAAATATGGTCGACGGCTCGGCGGAACAAACTCCGCACGACGCTCACTGGCTTCGCCGTGGCGTGGGGCATCTTCATGATTATCGTGCTGCTGGGGGCGGGTAACGGACTGATCAATGCCACCATGAAGCAGCACAACGACTTCCTGTCGAACTCGATGGAGGCATACGGTGGCATGACCTCGAAGGCATATAATGGCCTGAGCGAGGGACGCTGGATAAGACTGAACACGAAAGACTTTACCACCACCGACTCGGAATTCAAGGCGAACATCGATGAAGTGGGTGCTGTCTATGACATGAGTGCCACCGTGACCAATGGCGAGAACTATATGAGTCTGCAGGTCGCTGGCGTGTATCCCATCCACTCGAAAATTGTGAAGCAGGAGCTGCTCTGTGGCCGCTTCATCAATGAGATTGACCAGCAGGAGAAGCGCAAGGTGCTCGTGCTCAACGATAAGCAGGCCAAGGAACTGGAGCCGAAGGACTACAAGACGCTCATCGGGAAATACGTCAAGGTGGGCAATTTTGCCTTCAAGGTTGTGGGCATTTACAAGAATCCTGGCGATGGCGAGAGCAGTGCCTACTCAGCCTACTCCACCATCAAGAGCATTTATGGTGCCAATACCGATGATTTGGGACACGTTGAGTTCACCTTCCACGGCCTCAAGACAGGGGAAGAGAACACCGACTTTGAAAACAAGTACCGCAGAAGGCTCAACGCCAACCACCAGGCCCACCCTGAGGACGAGCGCAGTATCTGGATATGGAACGGCTATACACAGAGCTTGCAGATGGAACAAGGCATTGACGTCATCCACACTTTCCTCTGGGTCGTAGGACTGTTTACGTTGCTTTCAGGTATCGTGGGCGTGTCGAACATCATGCTGATTACCGTAAAAGAGCGCACTCACGAGTTTGGCATCCGCAAGGCCATTGGCGCCAAGCCCTGGAACATTCTGAAACTCATTATCATTGAAAGTGTGATTATCACCACCTTTTTTGGCTATGTCGGCATGCTCTTTGGCATAGCGGCCAATGAGTACATGGACGCTACATTAGGCCACGAGGTGACTGACCTCGGCGTCGTGCAGCTGACGCTCTTCGTTGACCCCACCGTAGGCCTTGATGTGTGTTTCGAGGCGACGATGGTGATGATTATCGCTGGCACCATTGCAGGGCTGATTCCTGCATTCAAGGCCTCGCGCATCCGACCTATAGAAGCATTAAGAGCAGAATAGGCCTCCCTAAGCCCCTCCAAAGGAGGGGATGTTTAAACACCTAATCAAAGCAAAATGAAGAAAGACAACCATAATAAAGTAACTGAACACCCCCTCCTTTGGAGGGGCTTGGGGAGGCTTCTGCGTTTCGACTTAGACTCCTACCGCGAAATACTTGATACGCTGACCCGTAACAAGGCACGCTCGTTTCTGACGGGATTCGGCGTGTTCTGGGGTGTGTTCATGCTCGTGGGACTAATGGGCGGCGGCAAAGCCATGAAGGAGCAGCTCGACAAGACGTTCGAGGGCTTCGCCCAGAACACTGTCATCATTGGTGCCAACCAGACGACAAAGCCTTACAAGGGATTCCGTAAGGGCCGCTGGTGGAGCATGGACTACAAGGATATAGACCGTCTGAAACAGCGCGTGCCCGAGCTCGATGCTGTGGTGCCGATGATTTTCTCACGATGGGGAGGCAGCAACACGGCCTACTATGGCGACCAGAAAACGACGCCAAGGATACAAGGCACGCTGCCCGAGCTGGCGAAGGTGATGGAGCCGAAGATGTACTACGGGCGCTACCTCAACGACATGGACATCCGCGAGCATCGCAAGGTGTGCGTCATTGGCAAGAAGATTTACAAAGAACTCTTCAAGGAAGGCGGCGACCCTTGTGGCAAGAAGATTCGCGTCGACAGCACCTACTTCGAGGTGATTGGCGTCGACTACAGCTCCAGTAACTTGAGCTTCAACGGCCGCTCCGAGGAGAAGATTACCATGCCCATTACGCTGATGCAGGCCATATTCAACCGTGGTAACGAGGTCGACTTGATAGCTGCCACTGGGCGCAAGGGCGTTGTCATGAGCCATATCACCGACCGCATCCGCGAGACGGTGGCCAGAGCTCATTATATTGACCCTACCGATGAGCTGGGCGCTTTCGTATTCAACACTGAACTGATGTTCCAGCTGGTCGACAACGTCTTCCGAGGCGTTAACTTCCTCATTTGGCTCGTCGGACTTGGTACACTTTTCGCTGGAGCCATTGGTGTGTCGAACATCATGATGGTCACCGTTCGCGAGCGCACTACCGAGATTGGCATCCGTCGTGCTATTGGCGCTACGCCCAAGATGATTCTCTCGCAGATCATCTCCGAGAGTATTTTGCTGACACTGGTGGCAGGCCTGAGCGGCATCCTCTTCGGAGTGATGATTCTCCAGATGCTGGAGATGTACAACACCGAGGACGGCATCATCAACATTCACTTCCAGGTGAGCTTCTGGACGGCTATCTTTGCCGCTGCCGTCATTGCGACTATGGGCGTGCTCGCAGGACTTGCCCCCGCCGCCCGCGCCATGAGTATCAAACCCGTCGACGCCATGCGCGATGAGTAAACCATAATAACGAGATAACGAGATATCGAAATAACGAGATATCGAAATGTCGTAATAACGATAAAAAAACAACATACAATGAAAAAGTACAGCAAACTGATTGTCGCCGCTATCGTAGCGCTGATTTTCATCGGAACCTTCGTGTTCCTGTGGCAAAAGAGCCAACCCAAGGAGGTCGTCTACAACGAGTTCACTCCTAAAGTGGACAGCATCCAGAAAACGACCATCATCACAGGTAAGATTGAGCCTCGCAACGAGGTCAACGTCAAGCCGCAGATCTCTGGTATCATCTCCGAACTCTACAAGCAACCTGGCGATTATGTTAACGCTGGCGACGTGATAGCCAAGGTCAAGGTGATTCCCGATATGAGTCAGTTGAGCTCTGCTGAGATGCGCGTGCGCCTTGCGGAAATCAACTTGAAGCAGTCGCAGACCGATTTCCAGCGTGAAGAGAACCTTTTCAACCAGAAACTCGTGTCGGCCGATGAGTTCGACAAGTCCAAGCTGGCCTTGAACCAGGCCAAACAGGAGAAACTGGCTGCCGAGGACGCGCTGCAGGTTGTCCGCGATGGTGTCTCGAAGTCGAATGCCAAAGCCTCTTCAACGCTGATTCGCTCGACCATCTCTGGTGTCATCCTCGATATACCTGTGAAGGTGGGTAACTCCGTTATTCTTGCCAACACCTTCAATGACGGTACTACCATTGCCACCGTTGCCAATATGAACGACCTCATATTCCGTGGTAATATCGATGAGACCGAGGTTGGCCAGTTAGTGAGCTCTATGCCCATGAAGATTACCGTCGGTGCCCTGCAGGACTTGAAGTTCGACGCCGCTTTGGAGTATATTTCTCCGAAGGCCGTCGAGAGCAACGGTGCTAACCAGTTCGAAATCAAGGCTGCCGTCCGTCTCTCCGAGGGAGGCAAGATTCGCTCTGGCTATAGTGCCAATGCCGAGATTGTGTTGAGCAAGGCCGACGGCGTGCTCACCATTCCCGAGAGTGCTATTGAGTTCAGCGGCGACTCCACCTTCGTCTATATCATCAAAGGTGAGGGAGCCGAGAAGACCTACGAGCGCACAGCTGTCACTACCGGCCTCTCTGACGGCGTGAATATTGAGATAAAGAAGGGCCTGACCGATAAGGACAAGGTGCGCGGCCCTGAAATCATTGCTGACGATAAAGAATAACAGGTTATGAAGCACGTCATTGTATGCTGCTGTATCACAGCAGCCCTCACCCCCCTCGCTACTGCTGCTCAGTCCCGTCAGTGGACGCTACGCGAGTGTTGCGACTACGCCGTAGCCAACAACATCACCATCAAGCAGCAGGAAAACCAGTGCCGCCAGCAGCAGTTGCAGCTCTCGACGGCTAAAAACTCGCGACTGCCCGACCTCACTGCCAGCGCCAGCCAGAACTTCTCGTTCGGCCGTGGTCTTACTGCCGCCAACACGTATTCGAATACCAATACCAGCAGCACCAGCTTCAGCCTGGGTACCAGCGTGCCGCTGTTCACGGGCTTTCAGATTCCAAACCAGATTAAACTTAACCAGTTGAACCTCGAAGCTGCCACTGCCGACCTTGAAAAGGCCAAGGACGACATCCAGACGCAGGTGGCCAAGGCATACGTGCAGATTTTGTACGACATGGAAATAGCCGACGTCGCCCGTCGCCAGGTGGCCATCGACTCCATGCAGGTCGTCCGTCTCCAGGCATTGGTCGACAATGGCAAGGCCAGTGGCGCCGAGCTTTCACAGCAGAAGGCTACCCTTGCCAACAGCCGTCTCACCGCCACTCAAGCTGAGAATACGCAACGGCTTGCCGTGCTCACCCTCACGCAGCTGCTGGAGCTTCCTACGCCCGATGGTTTCTCCATCGTCCGTCCTGTATTGAGCGAGGAAATGAGAATCAAGAATCAGGGATGTCCCTCTCCCGATGCCATCTACGCCGAAGCCCTCGGTGTGAAGCCCGAAATCCTGGCCCAGCAGCTGCGGCTCCGTGCCACCGACCACAACATCAAGATAGCGCAGGCTGGTTACATGCCTACCCTTAGTCTTAGCGGCGGTCTCGGCTCCAACTACTACACCACCAGCGGCTTCAACTCCGACGCTTTCGGTACTCAGCTGAAGAACAACTTCTCGCAGTACGTCGGACTGAACCTCAGCATCCCCATCTTCAACCGCTTCCAGACGCGCAACAGCGTGCGTAATGCCCGCATCGAGCAGCAGAACCAGCAGCTGGCGCTCGACAAGACGAAGAAGACGCTTTACAACGAGATACAGCAGGTGTATTATAACACGCTGAACGCCCAGGAGAAGGAGAAATCCTCGTCCGAGGCTGTACGCAGTTCGAACGATGCTTTCCAATTGATGCAGGCGAAGTACGAGAATGGCAAGGCCACCATCACCGAGTTCAACGAGGCAAAGAATACCTATCTGCGTGCCGAGTCCGACTACGTTCAGGCCCGCTATGAACTTCTCTACCAGTTCGCCCTCGTCCAGTTCTATCGGGGGCGCAGTATTCAGTTTGACTAACCAAAAAAGGGGAGGCTCAAGATTAGGCCTCCCCTTTTTTGGATTATTTCGGTTGTTCCGCTTCTAACTTGTCGATGCCACCAGTCAGCGGGTTCAACCACAGTTTCGTGCCGTAGTGCTTATTAAACAGCTCGGCATTCAGCAGTTCCACATTGCCGAACTGGGCAGCAGGGAAATCTTCCTTGCTCACGGCGTTGTTGCCGCTGTAGATGATGGAGCGCAGTTTTCCTGGAACGTTGTAGTACAGCCCGTTCTCAGCTTTTTTCTTCTTGGCGGCCTGTTCCTGGTCAGTGGCGGGCAGCTGCGTCAGGTTCTGCACACTAATATAATAAGGTGTACCGCTCAGGTCATCGGCATCCACCAGTCCGAAGCGCTTTGAGAAACGGAACAGCGACGCTTTCTTCAGTTCCTGGGTGGGGCTGACGATGAATACCTCTTCGAGTGTGTCGCGCACTGTTGTGCCTGCGAAAAGGCTGGTCAGTGCCTTGTCCTGCATGTCCAGCTGGCTAAGCATCAGCTTCATCTGGTCACCGTCCTTCGGCATGAAGTCGGCCTGCCCCTTAACGAGTTGGCTGCGGCTGTCGCGTATGTCGTAGATTTCCTGTGCCGTCAGCTGGGCCATCTTTGCCGTGCTGCCAGCTGCCAGTATCTCCTCGTTCATAAACTGTCGCGGGTTGACGGCGGCTGGCCTCTGTGCGGCTTTGAAGGGCGTGGGCAGCTCCTGATAGTTAGGCTCGGCGTTGATAGCCAGCAGCACGCCGTCCTCGGCCTGTGCCACATTGATAGCCGATGTCTTGTTGTTGAACCTGATGGCGTATGCCTTTGCCGTGTCTCGTACACCGAGTGGAGCCTGTGCCACCGATATGATGCGGTAGCTCACCGATGGTTCCAGGCTCACATTCGTCAGTCGTAGGAAACGTTCGGCGTAGGGTGCAAAGTCCCCTGGCGTGTACGTTGACTTTTCTATCAGTACGGCCACCCGTATATCAGTCTTGGGCAGGAAGTAGATGGCTCCCTCCTGGGTCAGTCCTGGCGTGTAATAGCCCGTCTGCGTCTGAGCGCTTACAGGGCTGACAGCCAACGCTAATAATAGAAGCCTACCCAAGCCCTCCCTAAGGGAGAGATGCCTGGTAAAAAGTTTTATTCTGTCTTTATTCATTATTGTTCTATATATGTTTTTTGTCATGATTTCCCAATCTTAGAAATGCTTTCGGCAGGCAGCGGATGATGTCGCGGGCGATGAGGCTCTCCTCGCCGACTTCGCGGGCCGCAATGTCGCCAGCCAGTCCGTGCAGATACATACCTAAAGCACAGGCGTTGCGGTGGCTGTAGCCTCTGGCCAGCAAGCCCGTCAGGATACCTGTCAGCACGTCGCCGCTGCCAGCGGTAGCCATGCCGGCGTTGCCCGTCGAGTTGAACACGATGTGGCCGTCAGGACAGCACAGGGCCGTGCTGTGTCCTTTCAGAATGATGTAGGCCTGCAACCGCGGCGACAGGTCGCGGGCTTTCAGCAACCGTTCGAAGCTGTCGGCCGAATGTCCCTCCAGGCGGTCGAACTCCTTGGGGTGAGGTGTGAGGATAATATCCTTTGGCAGCTGCTGAATCCACGCCCTATGGTTGGCCAGAATATTGATGGCATCGGCGTCGCAGACCAGCGGGCACTGGGTGCGGCGCAGTTGCGAGATGATAGCAATGGCGGTCTGCTCGGTGGTGCCCAGTCCAGGGCCGATACCCACTGCCTGGAAGTCATCGGTATCGACGGCTTCCGAGAAAGTGGTCTCTTCGCGGTCAATCTGTAACACTGCCTCGGGCACGGCAATCTGCATCATCGGCACGTTCTTGCGGGGCGAGTGGCAGGTCACCTTGCCTGCTCCTGACCGCAGGCAAGCCTCGGTAGCCAGGATGGCGGCTCCCGCCATGCCGTAGCTGCCGGCTATCATCAGCGCGTTGCCCATCGTACCCTTGTGGGCGAATGGGTCGCGTGGCAGCAGCAGCGGAGTGATGTCGTCCTTCTCCAGCATGGTGTACTGCGAGTCGATTTTCTCAATGCCCTTCTTGCTCAGTCCGATGTCGAGTACCTGCAACTCACCAATAATGGGCTGGTTCTCGGCAAAGAGCATGCTGAGCTTCTTCTGTCCGAGGGTCAGCGTCAGGTCGGCACGTATGATGTTAGGACGTACATTATAGGTATTATCCTCGGTCATCAGTCCCGATGGCATATCGATGCTCACCACCTCGGCTGCCGAGGCATTGATGTACTTCACCAACGAGGCGAATCCGCCCGACAATGGCTTGTTCAGCCCAGAGCCGAACAGCCCGTCGACCACCAGCGTGCCTTTTTCCAGATGGGGCGGGTCAAACTCCTGCGTCACCTCCGTAAACTGGCTCTTGTTTTTTTTGTTCTCGCTGAGCCGCTTTTTGTTCTCGGCACAGTCTGCCGACAAATGGCCGTTGGTGTTGAACAGGAACGTTTGCACTTGGTAGCCTTGTTCTGCCAGCATACGGGCTACAGCCAAGGCGTCGCCACCATTGTTGCCAGGACCGGCAAACACGATAACAGGCACACCAACCGCCCATCGTTCCATGATGGCCTTGGTCAGTGCTTTGGCAGCACGTTCCATCAAATCTATCGACTTGATGGGCTCGTGCTCTATGGTATAATTGTCAAGCTCATGTATCTGAGCACTCGTAAATATCTTCATTCTGACCGCAAAAATACAAAAAATATGGTAATCAGTAGCTATATTTGCGAGATTTTTTGTAATTTTGCCGAAAAATAGTGATTAAGAACTATGAGCAGGGTTAAAATTAAGGATAAAACGTTCGAGACTTCGATGACCGAAGCCGAGATCAAACAACGAGTGAAAGATCTGGCTCAGCAGATGAGCCGTGACCTGGAAGGCAAGAATCCGCTATTCCTCGCCGTGCTGAACGGGGCATTCATCTTTGCAGCCGACCTGATGCGCGAAATGACCATCCCTTGCGAAATCTCGTTCGTGAAACTTGCTTCCTATCAGGGCACCACGTCGACGGGTACCATCCACGAGGTCATCGGCATCAATGAAGACCTGTCCGGACGTGCCGTCGTCATCGTTGAGGACATCGTGGAGAGCGGACTGACCATCAAGCGCATGATGGAGCAGATAGGTACGCGCCATCCCGCATCGGTGCAGGTGTGTACCCTCTTCTTCAAGCCCGAACAGCTGAAGGAAGACCTGAAGCTCGACTACGTAGCGTTCTCCATTCCCAACGACTTCATCCTCGGCTACGGTTTGGACTACGACCAGCAGGGACGCGGCCTCAAGGATCTCTATACCTTAGTAACTGAATAATCATAAACAGTACATAGCAATTACACAAACATGATGAAGAATATAGTGATTTTCGGTGCACCCGGCTCAGGCAAGGGCACCCAGAGCGACAAGCTCATTGAGAAGTACGGACTGAACCACATCTCGACCGGCGACGTGCTGCGTGCCGAGATTAAGAAGGGCAGCGAACTGGGCAAGACCGCCCAGCAGTTTATTGACAACGGGCAGCTGATACCCGACGACCTGATGGTCAGCATCCTCGCCTCTGTCTACGACGGCTTTGGCAAGGAGCATGCCGGCGTCATCTTCGACGGCTTCCCTCGCACCATTCCGCAGGCCGAGGCCCTGAAGGCCATGCTTGCCGAGCGTGGTCACCAGGTAGCCGCCATGCTGGAACTCGACGTGCCCGAGGACGAACTGATGAAGCGCCTGCTGCTGCGCGGACAGCAGAGCGGCCGTGCCGACGACAACGAGGAGACCATCAAGAAGCGCCTCGTCGTCTATCACTCCCAGACCCAGCCCCTCATTGAGTGGTACGCCAAGGAGGGCATCCACCACCACATCGACGGCCTCGGCGACCTCGACCGCATCTTTGCCGACATCTGCCAGGTCATCGACAGCCTGTAAAATTCGTCGTTTGATTTGGGCATACGCTAACAGTCGTTTGGGCATACGCGAAGGGTTATTTGCGTATACGCAAACGGCTGTTTGGGCGTACGCAAACGGCTGTTAACCCTACCCTTTCTCCCTGTAGCCCAGCACTAAACTCCCAGTGAGGCGGGGGCTACGCACAACTTTGGCTAACCTTCTTCTATTATCAAGAGCTACAATCCCCTTTATTTGCAGATAAAGGGCATGACGCTGTCAATAATATTCTGCTTGTGCTCTTGGAGGGAGAGGATTTGCTGGTCGAGCGTGTTTTCAGAGACAAAACGGTAGACAAAGACGGCGCGACGCTGCCCGATACGGTGGGCACGGGCGATGGCCTGCTCCTCGGCGGCTTGGTTCCACCAGGGGTCAAGCAGGAAGACATAGTCGGCGGCGGTGAGGTTGAGTCCTACGCCGCCCGCCTTGAGCGATATGAGGAAGAACTGGCAGTCGGAGGTCTGCTGGAAGTGGGCAATCGTCTGCTCGCGTTGCCGTGTCTGGCCTGTCAGTATGTCGTACTGCCAACCTCGCTGCTGCATCTCGTTGCCCACCTGCTCTAACAGCGACACGTATTCACAGAAGATGAGTACCTTGTGGGTTGTGCCGCGCAGCTGTTCCAAGCGCTCAAAGACGACGTTTATCTTGCCCTCGCCATTGGCTATCTGGCGTAGTCGCTGAAGGGCGGCGAGTATGTGGATGTTTCGCTCGGAAACGCTGCCAGTGGAGTCGAGATATTCATTGCGGGCTTTCGACAGTTCCTCGGCATAGCAGCTGGCCTGCTGGTCGGTCATGGGGCATACCACCACCTCGTCCTGCCGCTCGGGCAGGTCGCTGAGCACCTGCTCCTTGGTGCGCTTCAGGAAATAAGGTGCTATCAGCCGCTGCAGCACTTCCGCCCGTTGCTGCTCCATCAGCTGGGTGATGGGCTGGACGAACGTCTGCTGAAAGCTCTTGGCATCGCCCAAGAGGCTGGGGTTCAGCACGCTCATCAGGCTCCACAGTTCCATGAGGTTGTTCTCAACGGGCGTTCCGCTGAGGGCCAGACAGTGGAGGGCGTTCAGCGAGCTGACGGCTTGGAATATTTGTGAGGTGGCAGTCTTGAAGACTTGGCTCTCGTCGAACACCACGATGCCGAATGGGATGCGTGACAGGTAGGCAAGGTCGTTGACCAGCGTGCGATAGGTGGTCAGCACGACGTCCCATTGGCTGAGTGAGGTGCGCTTGCCGTGGCGTTTGGCAACGGTGCCCGTATAGTTGCACGTCAGCAGGGTGGGGGCAAAGCGGTGCAGTTCGTTCTGCCAGTTGTGTACTACGGAGGCTGGTGCTACGACGAGCGAAGGTAGCCGTGGCACGTAAGAACGGTCTGATGCCAAGGCTTCGCCGCGCATCTCGTCGTCGGTGAAGAGGAACCCCGCCTGGGGCTTGGGGGCTGATGCTGCCGACACCTCTTTATAATGTAGTAAGGCGGCAATGGTCTGCAAGGTCTTGCCGAGTCCCATCTCGTCAGACAGGCAGCAGCCCGTCCGAGTCTCGAAGTTGCTCCACAGCCATTGATAGCCCGTCAGCTGATAGGGGCGCAGGGTGGCGTTCAGGGCGGCAGGGGGAGCTGCCGCAGGGCTGGGGGCCAGGCTGGGGGAACTTTGTTTGCCGGCAGTCGTCTCTTTGCTGATCTGGCAGCGGTGCCTGCTGAACTTTTTGCCGTTAAGCTTTCCGATGAGCAGCAAGTCGCCGTACCGCTTCAGCCATTCATCAGGTATGAGCAGTATTTCGCCGGTGGGCAGCATGTATTCCTGCTCGCCACGGAGGATGGTGTCGCGCAGGTCGCTGAATGGGATTCTGAGCCGCCCGTCGTCTACCAGTATCGTCACCTCTGTCTGTAGCCAGTCGCCATTCCAGGTGTCGCTCTGCTTCACCTGGAGTGGGCCTATATAATAAGGGTGGTCTGAGGGCTGCACGACATCGAATCCCTGCTCTCGAAGTTTTGGACCGTGATGGCGCAGCCAGTCAATCATGTCGGCAAGCTTGGGGAATCGGATGTGGCAGCGTTGTGGCGGCGACATCTGCAAGCCTGTCAGCCTGTCGGGGGCATGGTGCAGGAGTTGCGTCATCATCAACCGTTCCTGCTCCTTGTCGCGCAGCTGGCGTATGAACTTGTAGCCTCCCTCGACCTCTTTCAGCATCACCCGACCGTTGGACGTACTGTCGGGAGTATAGTCAATACTGCCGTAGCGGAAAATGAGGGTGAGCACATGGGAACCGTCAACCGACTGCTCCATGATGAGGCAGGGGCGCAGTTGTTCGCCTGCATCCTCGATGTCGAAGCCGTCGGCATGGATTTCTGTCTTCGAAACGTTTTTCAGGATGAACTGCCTGAAGTAGCTGTCTTCCATCTTCCGTGGTATTTCTACCTCAGGCTTGCTTATAAAGGGCAGCAGTAGCTTGGCGTTGAAGCCCTCGTTGAGCAATAGGATGTCGCCGTCGAGGATGAAGATGCCTGGCACGTGACCCAATACCGTCAACTGATGGTCTGAAAGCCTCTCTACAAGTCGTCCGTCGAGGCGGAGCTGTAACCTGTAGGTGACACCGTTCTCATGGCGGTGGAAACTCATCACGGGTCTCACCTCCACGCCAACCTTCAGGTGCAGCTGCTCGCTGATGTGCAGCGGCGACTTTTCCGTGGGGGCGTAGATGATGGGTATGTCCTGCTGGGCGGCCATTTGCACGGCCTTCAGCAGGCGTATGTCAGCCATCCGCTTCGTGTGTTGCCTTACGGTGCTGTTGTCCGATGCCCAGAAGTCTTTTGCGTGCTTGAACATCGTCTTGTTGGCATATCTTGCATAGAGACTGGCCAGCGTCAGTTCCTCGCAGACGGTAGCCAGCTGCCGCAGCGGCTCCTGAGAGTCATCTAAAAGGTTGCTTTGCACATTGCCCTCAGTTGACATGTACCGCCCCAGCGAGTACACACGCTTGAGCTCGCAGGTCACGATGCCCCATTGCTTCTGGGGCCGCAAGATGAGTATGATGGGCTGACTGTTCATGTTTTTGGGGGTGCAAAGTTACGAAATAATCGGCACATGGCCGCATTTCCTGCTGTTTATTTGCATACGTCGGGAAAAATTGCTACCTTTGCGGCGAAGATTTGGAAGGTGGAATAATAAAAGAGAAGTATGGAGAGCAATTTCGTAGACTACGTGAAGATACTGTGCCGTTCGGGCAAGGGCGGCAAGGGGTCGATGCACCTGAAGCATGTGAAGTATAACCCTAACGGCGGACCCGACGGAGGCGACGGCGGCAGGGGTGGCAACATCTACCTGCGAGGGAACCATAATTACTGGACGCTGCTGCACCTGAAGTACGAGCGCCACATCTTTGCCGAGCACGGCGGGAACGGCGGTCGCGACAAGTGTCACGGCACCGACGGCAAGGACATCTACATCGACGTGCCCTGCGGAACGGTGGTTTACAACGCGGAGACGGGCAAGTATGTCTGCGACGTTACTTACGACGGGCAGGTGATCATGCTGTTGAAGGGCGGTCGTGTCGGACTGGGCAACTTCCAGTTCCGCAGTGCCAC
>JAEEGL016533868.1_pt1 | contig 12832 bp, 8 predicted proteins | sample 9134231 | NCBI WGS metagenome assembly JAEEGL01 (sample SAMN16246548, study PRJNA631951) | gut metagenome | biome: gut microbiome; feature: rumen; material: fiber-attached | host: Bos | place: Iran: Karaj | collected 2018-10
AAACGACGCACATTTGCGATTATTTCACATCCGGATGCCGGTAAGACTACACTTACCGAGAAGTTCCTTTTGTACGGAGGACAGATTAATTTGGCCGGTTCCGTAAAGGGAAAGGCTACCGCTCGTCATGCGGTTTCCGACTGGATGGAAATCGAAAAGGAAAGAGGTATTTCGGTTACATCTTCCGTATTGCAGTTTGAGTACGGCGGCATGTGCATCAATATTTTGGATACCCCGGGACATCAAGACTTCTCCGAGGATACCTATCGAACCTTAATGGCAGCAGATTCTGCAGTAATGGTAATCGATGCATCCAAGGGTGTGGAGGCCCAGACCAGAAAGCTCTTTAAGGTATGTGCCATGCGTCATATCCCGATTTTTACTTTTATCAATAAGATGGACCGTGAGGCAAAGGATACCTTCGAGCTCTTAGACGATATCGAAAACGAGCTTGGCATTCCGACCTGCCCCATCAACTGGCCTATCGGTTCCGGTAAAGATTTCCGCGGAGTTTATGACAGAAATACAAGAAACGTGCTTACCTTCTCCGATACCATGAAGGGTACCAAGGAAGGTATTGAAAAAGAAATCTCCATCGATGACGAAGCACTTCTCTTAGAAATCGGCGATCAGGCAAAGCAGAAGTTGGACGATGAGTTGGAACTTTTAGATGGTGCCGGTTCCGAGTTTGATATTAAGGCTGTTTCAAAGGGAGAATTATCTCCGGTATTCTTTGGATCTGCTCTTACAAACTTCGGTGTGGAAACCTTTTTGCAGCATTTTTTGGATATGACATCCTCTCCGCTTCCGAGAATGAGCGATGCGGGAGAAATCGATCCCTTCTCCAGTGATTTTTCTGCCTTTGTCTTTAAGATTCAGGCCAATATGAATAAGGCCCATCGTGACCGAATCGCCTTTATGCGTATTTGTTCCGGTGAGTTTGATGCGGGCATGAGTGTATTCCACGTGCAGGGCAATAAGGAAGTTCGCCTTTCTCAGCCTCAGCAGATGATGGCAGAGTCCCGTAAGATGGTGGAAAAGGCTTATGCGGGCGATATTATCGGTATTTTTGATCCGGGTATTTTCTCCATCGGAGATACTTTAACCACTGCGAAAGATAAGTTTGCTTTTGAAGGAATTCCGACCTTTGCTCCGGAACATTTTGCCAGAGTTTCTCAGGTGGATACCATGAAGCGTAAGCAGTTTATGAAGGGTATCACACAGATTGCGCAGGAAGGTGCCATTCAGATTTTCCAGGAGTACAACACCGGTATGGAAGAAATTATCGTAGGTGTGGTAGGTGTGCTTCAGTTTGACGTATTAAAATATCGTTTGAACAATGAGTACAATGTAGAGATTCGCATGGAAAATCTTCCTTACGAGTATCTTCGTTGGATTGAAAATGATGATTATGACATTGACCATATCCAGGGAACTTCCGATATGAAGAAGGTCAAAGACTTGAAAGGTCGTCCGCTTCTTTTGTTTGCCAACAGCTGGTCTGTGGGCATGGTGGAAGACCGCAACGAAGGACTTATTTTATCTGAGTTCGGAAAAGCGGATATGCGATAATAACTAATAAAAGAAGACAGGGGGACGGTTCTGTGTCTTCTCTCGAATATGAACTAAATAGTTTTTAGTTCTTTAACGGAGAAGACACAGAACCGTCCCCTGTCTTCTTATTATCCTCGCCAAATCATTTTATATAATCAAATTATTAAAAAAGTATTAAATATTACTTTAGGTTATTGTATTAAGAATAAATCCATGATATTTTCGTGTTAATTGATCCATTCCCAAAGAAGTGCCGATTATTTAGTAGGGTTGGCACTCTGAATTCAAGTCCCGATTATGGGACATATAATCCCTTAAAATAATTTTAAATTAGTAATTGACATGGGTAGTAAATTATACTATCATAAGCTTAACGAACAGTTGTTCGGGAAAGGATGTTTGGGTATTATGGCAAACGAAGAAAAGTTAAAAGCGTTAGATGTAGCGATTTCACAGATTGAGAAGCAGTATGGACGCGGCTCTATTATGAAGCTTGGAGACAGTTCCAGCCAGATGAAGGTAGAGACCATTCCTACCGGTTCCATTAGTTTAGATATAGCACTTGGTCAGGGCGGTTTTCCGAAGGGACGTATTATTGAGATTTACGGACCGGAGTCTTCCGGTAAGACCACCGTCGCACTTCATGCAGTTGCTGAGGTTCAGAAGCAGGGCGGTATCGCAGGATTTATTGATGCGGAGCACGCGTTGGATCCGGTATATGCGAAAAATATCGGTGTTGATATTGATAATTTATATATTTCTCAGCCGGACAACGGTGAGCAGGCTTTGGAAATTACCGAGACTATGGTGCGCTCCGGTGCGGTAGATATCATTATCGTGGACTCCGTAGCAGCATTGGTTCCAAAGGCAGAGATTGACGGAGATATGGGTGATAGCCATATGGGTCTTCAGGCGAGACTTATGTCACAGGCACTTCGTAAGCTTACGGCTGCCATTTCAAAGAGCGATTGTACCGTTATCTTTATCAATCAGCTTCGCCAGAAGATTGGTGTGATGTTTGGAAATCCTGAGACCACCACCGGTGGTAATGCATTAAAGTTCTACGCTTCCGTTCGTTTGGATGTTCGTCGTATCGAGTCTTTAAAGCAGCAGGGTGAAGTGATTGGTAACCGTACCCGTATTAAAGTAGTTAAGAATAAGATTGCTCCGCCATTTAGAGAGGCAGAGTTCGATATCATGTTTGGTAAAGGTATTTCTAAGTCCGGTGATATTTTGGACTTGGCTGCCAGCATTGATGTGATCAATAAGTCCGGCGCCTGGTATGCCTATAACGGTGAGAAGATTGGTCAGGGCCGCGAGAATGCCAAGGAGTACTTAGAGACACATCCGGAGATTATGGAGACCGTTGAGGGATTGATTCGTGATCACTTTGGGTTAAATGGCGAAGTCGCAAAAGAGGATGAAGAATAAATGACGATACTTTCCATTGAGGAACTTCCGGGAAAGAAAGTAAAAAAATCAAAGGTCCGTCTCCAGGGTGGAGAGGACCTTTGTCTATATGCAAAGGAAATCCGCCGCTTGGGACTAAAAGCAGGAGAAGAATTATCAGAAGAAGTCTATGAGGATATTATGGCCATGATACTCATTCCCCGTGCGAAGAAGCGCGCCATGCATCTGTTGGAAAAGCAGGATCGTACCCGAGCCAATCTTGCACAGAAGCTTCGGGAGTCCGGTTATCCTACCCGTGCTGTGGAAGAAGCGGTTACTTATGTAGAGTCTTATCATTATATTGATGATGCCCGCTACGCTGAAAACTATATCCGCTATCATCAGGAGGAAAAGTCCCGCCGTCGAATCTTTGAGGATTTATATAAAAAGGGCATATCCAAGGATGTGATTGAAAATGCATTGGAAGCGGAGTATACGGCATCGGAAGAGGACCAGATTTTGGAACTCCTTAAGAAAAAGCATTACAATTTAGAAACTGCGGATTTAAAAGAAAAATCCAAAATTTACCGATTCTTGTTGGGACGTGGATTTTCCTATCAGACAATTGACAGAATTCTCTCAAAAAGGTAAAATCTAGATGTTGTAGTTTATGACGAGAATGATGAAACATTTTGTTTTATAAAGTGTTTTATATAGCAAAACGGGATGATGTTTCGTTATATTTACAATAGAATTTCATAGAGGGAGGTGCTCTTGTGGTTACAATTATTATCACAGTGATTGTTACCGCTATCGTGACCGCCATCCTCACAGCTGTTATTGTGAATGCTTATCAGAAGAACGTTGCTTCTAAAAAGATAGGCAGTGCAGAAGAAAAAGCTCGCGAAATCATCGATGAGGCAGTGAAAAATGCCGAGACGAAGAAAAAGGAAATGCTTCTTGAAGCAAAGGAAGAGTCCATTCGCACTAAGAACGAATTGGATAAAGAAATCCGCGAGCGCAGAGCAGAAGTACAGAACTCTGAGCGTCGTATTCAGCAAAAGGAAGAGAATATCGACAAAAAGACCGAGAACATCGAGCGTAAAGAACAGAGTCTTGCTTCTCGTGAAAAGCAGTTGGAGAGAGATAAAGCAGAGGTTGCGAAGCTCAATCAACAAAGAGTACAGGAACTGGAACGAATTTCAGGTCTTACCTCCGAACAAGCAAAAGAATTTTTATTACAGACTGTTGAAGAAGACGTCAAGATTGACGCAGCTAAGCTTGTGAAAGAATCTCTTGCACAGGCAAAAGATGAGGCTAACAAGAAAGCCAAGGATATTGTGGTAAATGCCATTCAAAAATGTGCAGCAGATCATGTGTCTGAGTCCACGATTTCCGTTGTTCAGCTTCCAAGCGATGAGATGAAAGGACGTATCATTGGTCGTGAAGGACGTAATATCCGTACCTTAGAGACCATGACAGGCGTAGAGCTTATTATTGATGATACTCCGGAAGCGGTTGTTCTTTCCGCATTTGATCCGGTTCGTCGTGAAATTGCTCGAATCGCTTTAGAGAAGTTGATTGTTGATGGACGTATCCACCCGGCTCGTATTGAGGAAATGGTGGAAAAGGCTAAGAAAGAAGTTGAGCAGACCATCCGTGAGGAAGGTGAGGCAGCTACTTTAGAAGTAGGTGTTCACGGAATTCATCCGGAACTCATCAAGTTACTTGGCCGTATGAAATATCGTACCAGCTATGGCCAGAATGCATTAAAGCATTCCATTGAAGTGGCACATTTGTGCGGACTTCTTGCCGCAGAAGTTGGAGAGGATGTTCGCTTGGCTAAGCGTGCAGGTTTACTTCACGATATCGGTAAGTCCATCGATAAGGAGCAGGAGGGAAGCCACATTCAGTTGGGTGTGGAACTTTGCAAGAAGTACAAAGAATCTCCGCTTATTATTAATGCGGTTGCAGCTCACCACGGTGACTGCGAAGCAGAATCACTGATTGCTCTTTTGGTTCAGGCCGCTGATACTATTTCAGCTGCTCGCCCGGGTGCAAGACGTGAGACATTAGATGCTTATACAAACAGAATTCAACAGTTAGAAGAAATCACCAATGACTTCAAGGGTGTAGATAAATCCTTTGCTATTCAGGCAGGTAGAGAAGTTCGAGTTATGGTAGTTCCTGAACAGGTTACTGATGCAGATATGGTTCTTATGGCACGCGATATTTCAAAGCGTATCGAAGAAGAACTTCAGTATCCGGGACAAATCAAAGTCAATGTTATTCGCGAAAGCCGCGTAACAGACTTTGCAAAATAACAAACTTAATGGGTAGCCTTTAGGCTACCCATTTTTATTCAAAAGGAGAAGTAGAACCATGGGAAAATTAGAGAGAGTCAGCCGTACCTTAGTGAGAGCGGGTGCAATTATTGATGTATATGACGATGAGATGCGACTTCCGGATGGAAGCATCGAACATTGGGATATGGTAAAACATCGTAAGGGTGCAGCGGCTGTGGTGGCTGTACTTCCAAATGGTGAGATTTTGCTTGTAAAGCAGTTTCGTCCTGCGCTTGGACGCTATACATGGGAGCTTCCCGCAGGTTGCAGAGATGAAGTGGATGAACCAACGGATATTACTTCAAAGAGAGAATTGGAGGAGGAGACCGGATACTCTTCAGACAGCTTTGAGCGACTGGTATCATTAAAGACGACGGTAGCCTTTTGTGATGAGCTTGTAGATGTGTACTTGGCAAAGGATATTTATCCCATCGGTGAACAGCAGTTGGATCCCGCAGAAGATATCGAAATTAAAACTTGGAAGCTGGAAGATTTACTGCAAAAAATATACGCCGGAGAAATCCAGGACGGTAAAACCGTCTCCGGAATCTTGGCGTATTATAGTAAATTTGTGAAATAGAATGCATCGCGGGAGGCGGAAATGATCAAGGATTATTTTGTTGGTTTTTTAAAAAATATTCTTCATACATGGGAACTTTTATCGGTAAGTATTTACACGGAAGAACGTCTGGAAAGAAATCTTCGCGCGGAAATGATCATTGGATATGTTACCTGTATCATAACATCTATTACCACCACCATGAATATTATACAGCATAAGGGTTTGGTTACTCTTACTACGGCTGCAATTTTTTTAGGCGGACTGATCATTATTATCTCCGTAAAGAAATTTCATAACAGAAGAGTAGCGATTTTATCACTTATGTTCGTTTGCGTTTTTTCCTTTACTTATTACGCGATTTTTGGCGTAAATGAAGGATTTGCATCTCTTTGGACATTGATTGTACCCTTGGCATTTTGCTATTTTGCCAGTGTTAAGTATGGAATCTTAATGTCAATTTATTTTGAAATCCTATTTATGATTCTATTTTATACACCGCTTCGACAATATGAGTCTCAGTTTTATACAGAGACTTTTATGAACCGTTACCCGGTGTTATATCTTTGCAGTTTATTAATCAGCGCTGTTGCCATGGTACAGTATCATGTGTCTACTTTAAGACAGATGGACTATGAAAAACAGTTAGAGGATGCACTGGAAAGAGCAAAATCCGCAGACCGGGCAAAGAGTATGTTTTTGGCTCAGATGTCCCATGAAATTCGAACTCCCATTAACGGTGTTTTGGGAATGAATGAAATGATTCTTCGGGAAACCGATGATGAGGACATTTATGATTATGCAGAGAATATTCAGTCGGCGGGCAAGACGCTTTTGTCTTTGATTAACAGTATTTTGGATTTTTCAAAAATCGAAGACGGAAAAATGGAACTGGTGCCGGTGGAATATGAGACTACGACACTGATTAACGGATTGGAAGTGGCAATCTCTTCAAGGGCGAAGGCAAAGGGACTGGCGTTTCAAATGGAAATCGATGAAAGCCTGCCGTCGGTTTTATTTGGAGATGATGTTCGTATTTCTCAGATCGTTATGAATCTTTTAACAAATGCTGTGAAATATACGGAAGAAGGCAGCGTTACGCTTGTGGTAAAGAATCAGGGCGTTGAAAACGACAAGGCGAGAATCTTTTTTTGTGTAAAGGATACGGGAATCGGTATCAAAGAAGAAGATAAGGATCGACTGTTTGTTTCTTTTGAACGATTGGATGAAGTGAAAAACCGTCACATAGAGGGAACCGGGTTGGGAATGTCTATTGTTACCAGACTGCTTCATATGATGGACAGTAAACTGCATGTGGAAAGTGCCTATCGACAGGGATCGGAGTTTTCTTTTGAACTGTTACAAAAGATCGTTGATGAAAAACCGATTGGAAACTATGAAAACCAAAATACGCACAAAGGAATTGCTCACGAGACTTCAGAGTTTACAGCACCGAATGCCCGGGTATTAGTGGTGGACGATAACAATTTGAATCTAAAGGTGGCAAAGGGGCTTTTAAAGATTTATGGTATTGTTCCGGAACTGGCCACATCGGGTATGGAGACCATTATGAAAATGCGTACCAATACCTATGATATTGTTTTCTTGGACCATATGATGCCAAAAATGGATGGTATCGAAACCATAAAAAAATTAAAAGAAGAAGATTTGATTCCTAAGGAAACTGCTATGATTGCACTTACGGCAAATGCCATAGCGGGCGCAAAGGAAACCTATCTTTCTGCAGGATTTGATGACTATTTATCCAAGCCTATTGATACAAAAGAACTCTGCGGAAAATTGATGAAGTACTTGCCGAAAAACGAAATAGAGAAGACCGCAGATGATGAGATTATGGATTTTTCCCCTGCGTCCGAATCGGATGAAATGAGCAAAAATGCAAAAGATCAGAGTGTAACCTTTGATTTGGAAAAATTAAAATCTCTGGGATTGAATACGGAAGCAGGTCTTCGATACAGTGCCAATGATATGGATTTCTATTATGAGATCCTTTGGGATTATATATGCTCGTATAAAGCAAAATCTAAGGCTCTTATGGATTGCTATAAAAACGAGAACTGGAGTGAGTACAAAATTAACGTACATTCGCTTAAAAGCAACACCAAAACCATTGGAGATGAAAAAGTATCTTTTCTGGCATTGGATTTGGAAAACGCAGCAAGAGAATACGATGTGGAGTATATAAAACTTCATCATGCAATCTTTATGAAGGCATATCAAAAACTGGTGGATGAATTAAAAACAGGGATGAAATAATAGCAAAACAAGAAAGAGGGTATAAAACAAATGGCGAAAAAGTTTTATGCAATAAAAAAAGGATTGGTACCCGGAATCTATGAAAACTGGGACGAGGCAAAAGCACAGGTGAGCGGCTTTCCCGGCGCTGAGTATAAAGGATTTATGACAAGAGAAGAAGCGGAAGCCTATATGGGTGGTACTCCGTCAAACGTGACGAAAGCATCTTTGGATGAAACTGATGTGCAAACCTCTGGTCAGAAAAAAGAGCTGGAGTATGAACTCCCTTATGCCTTTGTGGACGGATCCTTTAATCCGGAGACCAAGGTCTATGGATGTGGTGGATTTTTGTTTGATGAGAATAATGAACGTCACCCCATTCAAGCCAGCGGCGATGATGAAGAGATGGCCTCCATGCGAAATGTGGCAGGAGAAATCTTGGGTGCTACATTGGCAATAAAGAAAGCCATAGAACTAGGATTGCCCAAGCTAACGATTTACTATGATTATGAAGGCATTAAACACTGGGCAGAACAAACTTGGAAGCGGAATAAACAGGGTACCATGGAGTACGCGGAATATGTGGCATCTGTATGGAATCAGATTCAGTTAAACTTTGTCCATGTGAAAGCCCATACCGGTATTCCCGGAAATGAAGAAGCCGATAAAATGGCAAAAGAATCAGTTGGAATATAGAAGACAGGGGACGGTTCTTTTGTCTTAGGAATTTGGCATGAAAGAAATTAAAGTTACTTCGCTGGATACAGAGGAAGTTGAAATTTATACAAAGTTAAATGAAAAGCAAATAAAGCGTGTGTTTGAACCGGAAATAGGCGCATTTATCTGCGAAAGCTCTCGGGTAATAGAGCGAGCGTTAAACGCAGGATATGAGCCCATTTCTTTCTTTACGGAAGAAGGAATGGAAGCGGAAGTAGCGCGGTTAAACGTAACAGAAGCAGTTCCTGTATATGTGGCAGAACATTCGTTGATGCAGGGTATTACAGGGTATTCTTTAACCGGTGGCGTACTGGCAGCTATGCGTAGAAAACCACAGGAAGATTTGAAGCGGTTTTTATCTGAACATGAAAACGTGGTGGTATTGGATGATGCGGAAAATCCTACAAATGTGGGCGCTATCTTTCGCTCCGCTGCGGCTTTAGGTGCGGATGGGGTAATATTAACCCCAGGCTCTGCGGATCCTTTATATCGACGAGCTGCCAGAGTTAGTATGGGCACCGTATTCCAAATCGATTGGACCTATGCAGACGAAGAGTGGATGACTCTTTTAAAAGAGGAAGGCTATGAAACTGTGGCCTTCGCACTAGAGGAAGATTCTGTAGCTTTAAATGATTATGTCCATAATGAGGGAAAGATAGCCGTGATTATGGGAAATGAAGACCATGGTATCTCAGAGGATGTTTTAAAAGCCTGTGATACTACGGTCATGATTCCTATGCAACGAGGCGTAGATTCCTTAAACGTGGCCGCCGCCAGCGCAGTAGCTTTCTGGGAAATTTTCAAATAAGAAGACAGGGGGACAGTCCCCCTGTCTTTTTTATGCGATGTCAAACTGCATCTGGTAGTATTTGGCATAGATGCCGTTGGATTTCATCAGTTCTTTATGGGTGCCCCGTTCGCGGATGCCGTTTCCGTCTAATACGATAATCTCGTCAGAACCTAAAATGGTAGACAACCGATGGGCAATGGTAATGGTGGTTCTTCCTGCGGAGAGTCGATCCAAGCTTTCCTGAATGTAGCGTTCACTTTCGTTATCCAGTGCACTTGTGGCTTCGTCTAAGATTAAGATTGGTGGATTCTTTAAGAACACACGTGCAATGGCGATGCGCTGCTTTTGACCGCCGGATAATCGGGTACCTCGTTCTCCGACCTCAGTTTCAAACCCGTTTGGCAAGCTGTGGATGAAGTCCAAAAGGGCAGCATTCTTTGCTGCTTCCCATATTTCATCCATGGTAGCATCCGGTTTGCCGTAGGCGATGTTTTCACGTATGGTTCCGTTGAAGAGGTATACATCCTGCTGGACAATCCCAATGTAGGAACGTAAGGATCTCTGCGTTACGGTTCGGATATCCACACCATCGATGCATACAGCTCCGCCGGTGACATCATAAAATCGTGGGAGTAGTGCACAAAGAGTGGTTTTTCCGCCTCCGGAGGGTCCAACGATGGCGATGGATTTTCCGGCGTCTACGTGGAAATTAATGTGCTCCAATACGGTTTCTTCCTCTTCATACGAGAAGGATACATCTTTAAAATCGATGACACCTGTTACGTCGGAGAGCTCTGTGGCATCCTCTGCATCCTCGATTTCCGGTTCGGTGTCAATAACTTCGATAAATCGTTCAAATCCCGCCAGGCCTTTTTGCAACTGTTCTGTAAACTCCACCAAAACGTTTACCGGATTGATAAAAATATTGATGTATAACGCATAAATAGCCAGTTCTTCGCCGGAGAGCTGACCTTTTGCGATAAAGTACCCGCCGGCTACCAAAACCGCCACATACATCAGTCCCTGGAACATACGGGTTCCTGAGAAAAATAAAGCCATCTGAACATAGTTATCTTTTTTGGAATCCAAGAATGCCAGATTACTTTTATCAAATTTTTCCTGTTCAATTTCTTCCCCGGTAAAAGATTTTACCACCCGAATTCCGCCTAGAGTATCCTGAAGGGAGGAGTTAATGCCGGCAATCTTTTTTCGATTATCGGAAAAAGTGGCGCGCATTTTTCCATTTTGTAGGATGGAAAAAATCGCCATGAGAATAACTACAAATACCAGGCAAAGTGTCATGGGAACATTGATCATAAGAAGGAAAACCAATGAACCGATGATGCTTACCACGGAAATAAAAATATTCTCCGGACCGTGATGGGCCAGCTCGGAAATATCAAATAAATCAGAAATGAGTTTGCTCATCATTTCTCCGGTATTATGGCTGTCATAATAAGAAAAAGAAAAGCTTTCAAAACGGTCAAAAAGCTGACGGCGCATGGTGGATTCCATACGGGCGCCCATCATGTGACCCTGATAGCTGATGTAATACTTGCAAAGACTGCGGATGACATACATCGCAATCAAAAGAAAGGCAACCATACCAAGCTTTTTTAAGATGACTTCCGGCGCTTGTTGAAACAGTGTACCGCGCAGCAGACGCAAAAGCTGTGGAAATGCCAAATCAATGGCTGACATAACGGAAGCTGCAATCAAATCAAGGATGAATACTCCGATGTAAGGTTTGTAATAGGGGATGAGTCGTTTGATTAATTTCATGGTATACCTCGCAAGTCGATCTCGAAAACTTTTCTTGCTATGATACTAGAATTTGGCACAAGTTACAATATCAAAGAGGCGTCATTGTATGATATAATCCCTGTTAGATGTGCGTTGAGGAAAAGGAGTAGAAAATGTCATTTGTACATTTACATACACATACGGAATACAGTTTGTTGGACGGCTCTAACAAGATTGTAAATTACGTTCAAAAGGTAAAAGACATGGGCATGAACGCCGCGGCCATTACCGACCACGGCGTTATGTACGGTGTGATTGATTTCTATAAAGAGTGTAAAAAGCAGGGGATTAATCCTGTTCTTGGATGTGAGGTTTACGTGGCTCCTGAGAGCCGCTTTGACCGGGAGTATTCTAAGGGGGATGACCGCTACTATCATTTAATTCTTTTGGCGGAAAACGATCAGGGCTATTCCAATTTGATGAAAATTGTATCCATCGGATTTGTGGATGGATTTTACTATAAGCCTCGTGTGGATTTTGAAACTTTGGAGAAGTACCACGAAGGTCTTATTTGCTTGTCTGCCTGCCTGGCAGGTGAAGTAGCCAGAGAATTGGCAAAGGATAATTATGAGGGTGCAAAAGCGGTTGCGCTAAAGTATGAAGCCTGCTTTGGAAAAGGTAACTATTTCCTCGAAATGCAGGATCACGGCATCCCAATGCAGCGCACTGTCAATACCGGTTTAATGCGTCTTCATCAGGAGACGGGAATTGAACTTGTAGCCACCAATGACTGTCACTATACCAATGCGGACGATGCGGAATCACATGATTTACTTCTTTGCATTCAGACCGGAAAAAAGGTGCAGGATGAGGATCGCATGCGCTACGAAGGTGGTCAGTACTATGTAAAAAGCGAAGAGGAGATGGCTTCTCTTTTTCCATATGCAAAAGAGGCATTGGAAAATACCCAAAAGATCGCAGACCGCTGTCATGTGGAGATTGAATTCGGTCATACCAAGTTACCGAAGTTTGAAGTGCCGGAGGGCTATGACTCCTGGACATATTTAAATAAGCTTTGCTTTGACGGACTGACTCGTCGCTATGGAGATCGGGCTGACGAGATGAAGCCTCAGTTGGAGTATGAGCTTAATGTGATTAAGACCATGGGATATGTGGACTATTTCCTTATCGTATGGGATTTTATTAATTACGCCAGAAGCGTTGGCATCCCTGTGGGTCCGGGACGAGGCAGTGCGGCCGGTTCTTTGGTATCTTATACCACAGGAATTACCAATATCGATCCGATACGTTACCAGTTGTTCTTTGAGCGATTCTTAAATCCGGACCGTGTATCCATGCCGGATATCGACGTGGATATCTGCTACGAACGAAGAGGCGAGGTTATCGCATACGTGGTAGATAAGTACGGTGCAGACTGCGTCACCCAGATTATTACCTTTGGTACCTTAAAGGCGAAAA
>JAEEGL017056421.1_pt1 | contig 12832 bp, 12 predicted proteins | sample 9134231 | NCBI WGS metagenome assembly JAEEGL01 (sample SAMN16246548, study PRJNA631951) | gut metagenome | biome: gut microbiome; feature: rumen; material: fiber-attached | host: Bos | place: Iran: Karaj | collected 2018-10
GTTCTTGTGTTTGTACTTGTACTTTTTTTAGTATTAGTTCTGGTTCTAGATCTTGTAGTAGTTTGTTTCTTTGCACTGTTTTCTTGTTTATTTTGTTGTTCTTCATTAACAACATTTTCTACTTCTTCAATTTCTGTATTTATGTTTTTCTTCCTTGACATAAATATCCTCCTAAAATTTAATTATCAAACTCATACATTATAACACTAGCAACTGATAATGCAACAGTTTCTGTTCTTAAAATTCTATTGCCTAATGTTACAACTTCTGCCCCATTACTTCTTAGCAAATCTACTTCCTCTTGTTCAAGTCCACCTTCTGGACCAATTAATAGAGCAATTCTGAGTTGCTTTGTATCTTTTGTTTTTGTATTGTTCTTTAATGAATTAATAGCACTTTTTAAAGAGTATTCTTTTTCATTTTCATAAGCAACTAATACTATATCATAATTTTTCAAATATTCATATACATTTTTTAAAAGTATTACATTATTTATTGTTGGAACAATATCTCTTCCTGATTGTTTAGCCGCAATTTCTGAAATCTTTTGCCATCTTTCTATTTTCTTTTTCTTTGCTTTATCATCAAGTTTTACAACGCATCTTTTCATTTCAACTGGTGTAATTTCTTTAACTCCTAGCTCAACACATTTTTCAATAATAAGTTCCATTTTTTCTGCTTTAGGTAATCCTTGAAGAATATGTAAATGTATATTAGATTCTGCATTACTCTCAATTTGTTGAATAATATTACATATAATACTATCCTTTTCAATATTTATAATTTTAGATAAATAATTGTTTTCATTTTCTTTATTACAAATAATTATTTCATCATCAATATTTAAGCGTAAAACATTTTTTATATGATTAACATCTTCACCTAATATTTCAATATTGTTATCTGTTATTTGATTACTTGTTACAAAAAATTTAGGCATTCTCTTCCTCCCTATAAACCTAAAAAAGAGAAGACTCCCCGTCTTCTCCTTTTGTCTTCTTATGCTCTTGGGTGAGCTTTTTTATATACGTTTTTTAGACTTTCATCTTGAAATTGCATATATATTTGTGTTGATGAAATATCTGAATGTCCAAGCATTGTTTGAATAGCTTTTAAATCTGCTCCATTTTGTAATAAATGAGTTGCAAAAGAATGTCTTAAAACATGTGGAGTAATATCCTTTGTTATATGAGCTTGTTCTTTATAATACTTAACTATTTTCCAGAATCCTTGTCTTGTTAATCTTTTTCCATTTGTATTTACAAATAATGCTTTTACTGAGTCATCTTTTATAATTATAGGTCTTGCATTATTAATGTATTCACCTAATGCTTTTAATGATAATGAACCTAGTGGAATATTTCTTTGTTTAGTTTCAGATTTACATACAACATATCCTTCTTCTAGATTTACATCATTTACATCTAATGATATTATCTCTGTTACTCTCATTCCTGTTGCATATGCAAATTCTAGCATTGCTTTGTCTCTTATTCCTTTTAGTTCAACACCTTTAGGTTGATCTAATAATAATTCTATTTCTTGAGCTGATAATACACTTGGTGCTCTTTTTTCTATTTTAGGGGCTTGAACTGCCTCTGTAGGATCTTTTTTAACTTTTCTATTTCTTAATAGATATTGATAGAAAGCTCTTATTGTAGCTAAGTTTCTTGATATTGTTGATGGTTTTTTTCCTAATTCCTCTAGATGTTTGAAATATTTTTTTATGTCTTCTTCTGTTGCTTTTGTATATACTAATCTGCTTGTCTCTGCGTATTTATAAAATTGCATAATGTCTCTTTCATATGATTGTAATGTGTTTTTAGAAGCTTTTTTATCATTTTCTAAAAAATCTAAAAAGTTTTTAATTTGTTTTTCCATTATTCAACTCTCTCCCCATCAAAAATATTTTATTTACATAAACTATATAAGTTATATCAAATCATAAAAAAAAAGTAAATAGTTTTTATGTTTTTTTATAAAAATTTAACTGTTTTTTCTATTATTGTAGTAGATATATATCCATTCCATAAAGCATCAATAATAAAAATAATCAAAACAAAAATACAAGTAATAGTATGTCTTATTATTTCCAATTTTATGTTTCCTTGATTCTTTTTCATAATTATATTTTTGTATATCTTCACTCCACTTATTGTTATAGCAATCAAAGCAGGTATCATAATAATGTTTTTGAAAAAGATGCTGAAAAAAATCAGTAATGCCCCTTTTCCCTTTCCTAGTGCTAAAGCAATTGCAGATATTGTGTATCCTAAAGAAAAGCCTTTAAAGCATAATATAAAGTATGAAATTGGTATGCCTATAATTGTCAATCCAGCAAGCCATAATGCTATTATATATATAGTATTAGTTTTTAATTCTTCAAAACAGACTGCTTTTTTATTTATGCCTTTATCGTTCTTTAATAAATGTATGAATTCTTGAATATAACATGTTGTATCATTTTTTTGTATATCGTCTATATGATTTGTAAAAATTATACTAATTAATATGCCTAGTAAAATTACAGCTAAAGCACAAATTATTTCTTTCATGTTTGAATCAATGTAATTGGTTGTCATTACCTTTAAATTATTTCGTAAGCCATGATAGTTATTTTTATATTTTATTGTTCTTTTATTAGTAAGATTTATATATTTTTCTGTTCTATCATTAATTATATTTGTTCTCCTATTAGTAATCATAACGCCTCCTTAAGTTCATACATAATGTCTATGTTATAATACTAATTTTAGAACTACATTTTTATTCTGCCATATACTCCGCCGCCACCAGCTTCAATATTTGCTTTTCCATCTCTAGCTTGTATAATATTATTTGCAACTTTTTCTCCAACTACGGCTTCTATGTCATCTTTTGAAAGTCTATGTAATATTGTCATTTCTGTTTCAAAAGTATCCAATAGTTTGTCAATTGTTTTGCCGCCTACTCCAGGTATAAAAGTTAAAGGTACTTGATATATATATGGTGGTCTGTTTTCAGGGCTTTTTGTTTCCTTTTTATCTTTAATAATTTCTATTCTATCAAAAACACCCATTGTTATATTTTTACTATCACAGTCTTGGCACTTTGTAACTGGTGCAACTCCTGGTATTGTTTTGCCACAGACTTCGCAAAAAGTTCTATGATATTTACCTAATTTTGGATCTAGTCCATAATTGCATAATACTTTTCTACCATCTTCATTTCTTATCGCCTTCATTAATTCTTTAAAACTGATTCCATCAACGAGCATTTTATTATATTCTCTTGCTATTTTAGGAAGAGAGTGTGCATCTGAATTTGTTAAAAATGTTTTTGTTTCTAATTCTGAGATAGTATCTGCTAAAAAAGTATCAGAACTTAAACCTAATTCTATTGCTGGTATTCTAGCATATTTTTCTTTAAATATTTTTTCTAATCTATCTGTACAATTTCCATAAAAGCTTTTATGAGGAGTAAATGCATGTGCTGGTATTAAAACCCCATTATACTTTTCAACTATATCTATAAGTTCATATGCTGATATATCAGCTCTTTGAGAACTCAATGTTATATTATTTATATGTGTACTCATTTCTTTTGAAAAAGCTTTTATATCGCTTAATCTTGGGAAATAGCATAAATTATGAGCACTTCCTGTTTTTCCATTATCGTTGACTTCTGCTGTTTCAATTTCACTTCCCAAAATAATACATACTTTATCTTTATATATTATTCCTCCGTCTTCTATCTCATAAGCCTCTCCATTTTTCAAAAAGTTTTCGATATCTTCTATAACATATGGTGATGCGCAATCTATAATACCTACAACATTAATTCCTTTTCTGTTTACGCATTCTTTTGCAATGTTTGCAAAATTTAAACTTCTTGCAGCTGTTATTTTAATTGGTTTATTATTTTCACTTCTTCCTATATGTACATGTAAATCTGCAAATATTTCATACATTCTTTATCACAATCCTTTCTATGTAATCCTCAGAAAAAAGACAGACCAAATAAACATGTCTGTCTTTTATTTTATCATTAGTTTTACTCCTATTATTCTTCGCGTAATGTATGTTGTTCCATTTGACTTGTTGCTTTTTTTAATGCCTCTGCTGCCTTATGTTGTCTATCAATAATATTGCTTGGTGAATCATATTCACCATCAACTTTTGATTTTATGTCAGCAATTAAATCTCCAAAATCAGAAGCTTTAATTTCATTAGCTTCTTTTTCTTTTGCAGCTAAAGCTTCTTCTCTTTTCCTAGCATCATATGCTCTAAGATTTCCCTCGTGTTCATCAACTATTCTTATTGCTGCTGTAGCATCAATATATGGATCATTAATTTTAGCTGCTAAACTTGTAATTCCATGTCTTAATTTATCATCTATTAAATTCTCACTCACGCAGAAACACCTTCTTCCATATTAACAAAATCAACAAATTTATCAAGATATTGATTTTCTTTATCTTTTAAGTTTCTATGTTTTAATAATATTAATGCTTCATCTAAAGGAAAAGCTTTACGCTCTGGTCTATGAAGTAGCATACCACCAAAATTATCAACTAATTCTAATATATCTCCTTCTTTTGTTCGTGGTTCTATTCCTGAATATCTATTTACTTGTTCGCACATATCACAGAATTTTTGATCAAATCCAAGCATTTCCAAATATTCTGCTCCATCATGAGCATATGATTTAATTTTTGAAAAATCAGTTGGATCTGTTGATTTTTTACATGCATATAATAAACATCCTGTTAAAACAGCATTTTTATCAACATCATCTATCTTCATAGCATCCATAAACATTTTAGCAATTTCAGTTTTAAAAATTACTGACTTGTCAAAAAATAATCTTTCTCTTTTACTTAGATAATACGCAATTTCTATTTTTTTAATGTAATCTTCTTCAGATAACATGTAATCTGCAAACGTATCCATGTTTTCCTCCTTACATATGTTCTTTTGTATTTACTTATATTTGTATAAACTTTAAACCTTTTATACTTATTAGCATTATATGATAAAAGATTTCTATTTTCAACATATTTTTATAAATGTAATATTATTGTAATATTTCATAAAAAAGGAAATCCAAATAATATTTTGGATTCCTTTTTCTTCTTATTTTTTTACTTGTTTTTATTATTTTTTTCTATTTTATTCTTTTTTAGTTTTCTCTGATTTCCTCAATTATATCTTCCAATTGTTGCTTTAAATGTACTAAATCTTTTGTGTTCTCAATTATATAATCTGCATTATCTTTTATAAAGTCATTATCCTTTTGAATGTTTAATCTTTTTTGAGCTAATTCCTTATCAATTCCATCTCTTTTCATAATTCTTTCAATTTTTGTTTCGTCTGGTGCTATTACACCAATTACTAGGTCACATATTTGATTTAAATTACTTTCAAATAATAATGGAGCATCGATAATGATTGTATCTTTTGCCTTTGACATTGTAATCATTCTCTTAATTTCGTCAACAACATAAATGAATGTTAATTGGTTTAATTCTTCTCTTTTCTTATCATCTTCAAAAATAATTTTTGCAAGTTCGTGTCTTTTTAATTCACCTTGTTCATCAATAACATAAGCTCCAAAACATTCAACAATAGAATTAAAGTATAATGTTCCCTTTTTTGAAAGTCTTTTTGCAATTTGATCAGCATCAATAATTGTAACATTTGGTTCTTTATTCAAAATATCGCATATTGTTGATTTTCCAGAACCTGAAGTTCCTACAATTCCAATTATTTTCATAAAAATTTCTCCTTATCTACTATAAAAATTTCTCTGCTTCTGTTCTTGCTAATTCGTCACATCTATTGTTGAATTCATTATCGCTATGTCCCTTAACTTTAATAAAGTTAACATTATGTACTTTTGTTAGTCCATACAATTCTTCCCATAGTTCTTTGTTTTTTACTGGTTCTTTATTTGATGTTTTCCATCCATTTTTCATCCAGCCATATATCCACTTTTGATTAAATGCATTTACCACATAAGCGCTATCACTGTATAAATCAACATTACATGGAAATTTAAGTAATTTTAAGCCTTCAATAACAGCTGTTAATTCCATTATGTTATTTGTAGTTTCTTTATTCCCGCCTGAAACTTCTTTTTTATTGTCTTTATACATTAAAACCGCTCCCCATCCTCCGTGGTCCCGGATTGCCTGAGCAAGCGCCATCTGTATATATTATTACATTTTCCATTTTTTCATCCTTATTATTTGTTTTTTTTAAATATATATGATATTATATCAATAAATTAAATTCAATACAAGTTTTTATACAATATTTGTAATTTAAAAACTTAGAAAACCATGAATTCTTAGAGGAGGTTTATTATGAACAGTGTTCTTGGAATAATAGCAGAATATAACCCATTTCATGCTGGGCACTTATATCATATTATAGAGTCAAAAAAACTAGCTAAAACTGATTACACTGTCGTTGTTATGTCAGGTAACTTCGTTCAACGTGGCAATACTTCCCTTATAGATAAATGGACAAAAGCTGAAATGGCTTTAAATTGTGGAGCTGATTTAGTAATTGAACTTCCTACTATTTATAGCGTTTCAAGTGCTGAAAACTTTGCTGAAGGCGCTATAAAACTACTTGATTCACTTGGAATTGTTGATATTTTTTCTTTTGGAAATGAACACTGCGATATAAATGTTTTAGATGAAATTGCAAATGTTCTTTATAAAGAGCCAAAAGAATTTTCTTCTCTTTTAAACCGTGAACTTCAAAAAGGTTTATCATTCCCTAAAGCAAGAGAAAATGCTTTAATGCTTTATTTAAATGATATTCGTAGATATGCTAATGTTCTTTCAAGTCCTAATAATATTCTTGGTATTGAATATTTAAAAGCTTTAAAAAGACAAAAAAGTATTATGCAACCAATTGCAATTAATAGATTTGCCACTTCATATAATAGCACAAAAATAAATAATGGGTTTGCAAGTGCTACTGCTATACGAGAGCTTGTAAAAAAACGTGATTTTATTGAAGTTGCAGGTGTTATGCCAAAAAGTTCTTTTAATCTTTTGAAGGATTGTATTTTTAAAGGACAATATGTTCCTGACTTATCTAGATTTGAAAAAGAAATACTATATAAATTTAGAACAATGTCTGATACAGAATTAAAAGAATTACCTGATATAAATGAAGGACTAGATGCCGTTATAAGAAAAGCTGCTAATTCATGTAATACATTAAAAGAATTTTTAAATATTGCAAAGACGAGACGTTTTACTCAAACAAGATTACAAAGAATTTGTTTATATGCTTTACTAGGTATTACAGATAAAGATATGCAAATGTCAAAAAAAGTTGCTCCTTATGCTAGAATCCTTGGTTTTAATGATAAAGGCAAAGAATTAGTCTCAGAGATTCATAAATTTAACCCTAAACTTTCTATTATTACTTCTGTTAAAAGATTTACTGATTCTAATACAAATAAAAATTTAAAAGCAATATTAGATATAGATATTAGAGCTACAAATGTTTATACTTTAGGTTATGAATATGATTCATGGGCAAATTTAGATTATACCCATAAAATGATTGTTACAGATAATTAAATATAAAAATATAAAAATATAAAAATATAAAAATATAAAAGTATAAAAACATAATAATAACTAATAAAAAAGAGATTGGGTAATCTTCCAATCTCTTTTCATTATTTTTTTATTTGTTTTTTATTAATTTAATTATGTCTTATTTTCTTCTAGTATACTTCTCTTTTTTTCTTATGATAATGTTTTTAATTTTAATTTTTATTCCTTCTGCATTTTTTCTTCTAATTGATTGCGGAAAGCTAAAGTTTTGTATTCTTTGAATTGTTTCATTGATTGTATTTTTCATAGTCTCATTTATTCTATTTTTCCATTCTTGTAATTTAACCTTAGCATTAATATCTGGGAATGCATATACAAGTCTCTTATATAATCTTGATTTGTTTGTAAGAATATTACGAACTTTCTTTGACATTTCCTCTGTATTATCTTTTAATGCTCTAGATACATCCTTTAAGTTAAACATGATTCTAAATGAAGTTATTGTATCAATTATAAATCCTAATAATAAGCATCCTACAAGTATATGTATAAATGGTTCTTTAAATATAGATATAATTCCGATAAAGAACGGATTAGTGAAATACATAATTGCACAGGCAGATATTCCAAAGAAGAATAATCCATCTAAGCAAATTCTTCCATTAATATTAAACTTCTTATATCCATAATCCCACCATCTAGCATTAAACATTTTTTCCATAAAGTAACTTGTGAAATATTCCAACAAACCACAAATCAATACAGCTAAAATATAAGTCAAGAATACATCATCTTGATATTTTTTTAGTAATATTGTAACCAAAATTACTCCATAGCCATATATAGGACAATATGGTCCAATTAGAAATCCTCTATTTACAAATTTTTTCTTTTTTACTATGTTTAAGAAAACTTCCCATAACCACCCCAAAAAAGAATAAATAAAGAATAACAATACATATGTTTCAAATATTCTGAGCATATTTATGCCCTCCTCCTATTGATATATTTTTTTGTATATATCATAATTTTTTAAAGTTTTTCTAACATAGTTGTTAGTTTCGTTAAAAGGAATATTCTCTATGTCTGATCCATCATTTTGAATAACTTCATTTTCAATCCAACCAGAAACATTTCCAATTCCAGCGTTATAAGCTGCAAGTGCTAACCCCTTATCCCCATTATATTCTTTCAATAAAATTGAATAATAACAAACTCCTAATTCAATATTTTTTTCTGGAATAAATAGTGTTTCGCCTGCTATATATTCCATTCCAATATAATCTGCAAGTTCTTCTGCTGTTGTTTCCATCAATTGCATCAATCCCTTTGCTCCACTTTTTGATACAACTTTCTCATTAAAATTACTTTCTGTTTTTATTATTGCCATAACAAACAATGGATCAACGTCGTATTTTTCTGCATACTTATATACATATTCCTCATATTTTAAAGGATAAAAATATTTATAAATTTTATCTTGTACTTTTAAAACTTGAAATAAAATAATTGCTATTATAAGTAGTATTATAACAATTAAGCCTAACCATTTTATTTTTTTCACTTTTGTATTCTCCTTAATGACATATAACACTGTCTATTTTTATTTTGCTTCATACCAATTCTTTGCTTCACACATATCTACTTTTAATGGTACTTTTAATTTGCAAGCATTTTCCATAGATGTTTTTAATAAATCTTTTACTTCTTCTATTTGCTCATCAGCTACTTCTAACAACAATTCATCATGTACTTGTAGAACAATTTGTGCTTTTAAATTTCTATTTTCTAATTCTTCATTTACTTTAATCATTGCAATTTTCATAATATCTGCTGCTGTTCCTTGTATTGGAGTATTCATCGCAACTCTTGAGCCAAATTGTCTAACCATATAATTATTTGATTTTAATTCTGGAATATATCTTCTTCTTTTAAATAGTGTTTCAACATATCCATCTTCTTTGGCTTTTTCTATAATACTGTCCATAAATCTTTTTATTCCATCATATTTTTCAAGATATTGTTCTATATAAGTCTTTGCAAGTTTTCTTGGAATTCCTAGTTGTTCTGCTAATCCAAAATCACTTATTCCATATACAATTCCAAAATTAACTGCTTTTGCTTGACTTCTTTTTTCTTTTGATACTTCATTTAATGGAATGCCAAATACTTTTGATGCTGCTTGTGCGTGTATATCTTCATCATGCAAAAAAGCCTCTATCATGCTCTCATCTTCTGCTATATGAGATAAAACCCTAAGTTCTATTTGTGAGTAGTCAGCATCTATAAAACTGTATCCTTCTGGTGTTTTAAATACTTTTCTTAGTTGTTTTCCTAATTCTATTCTTGTAGGAATATTTTGTAAGTTCGGTTCTGTACTGCTAATTCTTCCTGTAGCAGTAACAGTTTGATGGAATGTTGAATGTATTCTATTAGTCTTTTTATTAATAAATGGTAACATTCCTTCAACATAAGTTGAATTCAATTTCATAAGTTGTCTATAATCTAATAATTTTTCTATAATTGGATGTTCAAATCTTAATTTTTCTAGCACTTCAACATCAGTTGAATATCCGCTTTTTGTTTTCTTTTTAACTGGCAATCCTAATTTTTCAAAAAGAATTTCACCTAATTGTTTAGTTGAATTTATATTAAATTCACTTCCTGCTAGTTCATGAATTTCTTGTGATAGTTTTTCAATTCCATCTTTTAAGACATTTCCAAATTCAATCAATTCATTTTTATCTACTAACATTCCAGTATATTGCATTTTTGCAAGCACTATCATTGTCTTCATTTCAATATTATTAAATAAATCTAGTTGTCCTGTTTCTTCTATCTTTTTTAGTAATGTTTCATACAGCTTAACAATATAAAAACACTCTGTAGTTAGTTTCTTTTTTTCATTTTTATCCTCTTGTTTATTCTCTGCAGTCATAGCATCAAATAGATTCATCTGTACAGTATTTTCATTATTAGAAATATCTAATTGTTCATTTATATCAATTCCTAAATAGTCTTTTATTAATTCAGCTAATACATATTTAGATTGCGTTGGATTTAATAAATAGGCCGCAATTTTAGTATCAAAATAAAATTCTTTTATTTCTATACCAATTTGTTTAAATAAAATGTATGCTTCTTTTTGTTCAAATCCTATTTTTTTTATATTATTATCTTCAAATATATCTTTTAATATTTGAAGAATGTTTTCTTTATTTTCTATATATAATACCTTTTCTTCATAAGCAATGCATATATTTTTAATTTCTTTAGGAATTACAATTATTTCTTGTTTTTCTTGTATTTCCATATCTGATAATTCTTGTGTATTAATTGTATAAAATAAACTACCTTGTTTTTTTATGTTTTCTAAGCTTGCTAAAAACTCATCCTTTGATTCAGAATAATCAATTATTTTAACCTCTTTAATTTCTTCTATAGATTCTACTTTATTGCTCTGTCCATCTCTTAATCCAAATCGATCTATATATCTATTAAATCTTAATTTTTCAAATAAAGCTAATACTTCAGCATTATTCCATTCATTTGTTTTTATATCTTCTAACGTTACATCTAAAGGAACATTTATATCAATAGTACCTAATACTTTAGATAGTGTTGCTAATTCCTTGTTTTCGACTAATTTTTCTCTTAATTTTCCTTTCACACTGTCAGTATTTTGTTCTAGTTTTTCATATAATTCTTCTATACTATTATATTCTTTCACAAGGTTAATGGCTGTTTTTTCTCCAACACCAGGAACACCAGGTATATTATCAGAAGTATCTCCCATTAATCCTTTAACCTCAATTAATTTTGCTGGTTCTAAGCCGTATTCTTCTAGTATTTTATCTACATTATAATCTTCTGTTTCAGTTTTACCATTTTTAGTTCTTGGAATTCTAACAGTAATTTTTTTATCAACTAATTGGAAACTATCTCTATCACCAGTTAGAATTGTTACATCTAGTCCTTCCTTTTGGCCATATTTTGCAAGAGTACCTATAACATCATCTGCTTCATACCCTTCTTTTTCAATTATGCAGATATTCATTGCTCTTAATACGTCTTTAATTATCGGCATTTGCTGAGCAAGTTCATCTGGCATACCTTTTCTTGTTGCTTTATATCCGTCATATAGTTTATGTCTATGAGTAGGAGCTTTTAAATCAAACGTAACCACTAAGTATTCTGGTTTAATATCTTCTAGTATTTTAAACATTATTGCTAAGAACCCATACACTGCATTTGTATAAGTACCATCTGATGTCATAAGCATCTTACTTCCCATAATGCCATAAAAAGCTCTATTTAATATACTGTTACCATCTATTAAAACTAATTTTTTATCTTCCAAAATTTGCCTCCTAATAGTTGATTTATACTTAAGTCCGATTTTATCACACTAAACTTTATATGGTCAATAAAAAAGAACAAGTATTTATTTTTACTTGTCCTTTTAATTTTATTATTTTATTTATCTTTCTTCAACAGCTTTCTTTGCTCTTTCTATTTCTTCTAATCTTTGTTCTAAATAAGCTACTTCTTGTGAATTCATTTTAGGAACAGTAGTTAATTTTTGACCTACTGTAATTGTTGTTTTGTGTGACCACATTGCTTCAATTATAAGCTTAATAGCTTTTATTTCATCAACTGATAATTCTAATTTAACATTATCAATTGTTTGAGTAACTGAAAGTACAACTAATCTTTCACCTAAAACTTCCATTTCTTCACCATCAATAGTAGGAAGATCACCAATTTTAATTGTTTTTCCTGTTTTCTTCTTAGATTCACTATTATCTACTGATTCTGGAAATACAAGAATTCTAATTGCTTCTTGTTCTCCTATTGAATATTTACTCATGATATCAGTAACTTTAGTTTGTAATTCCATAAATTTTAAACCATTTTCTGTTCTTGAAAATTTTGGTCTAATACTTCTTACTCCGTCAGCATCTATCATCATGTCACTTTCTGCTAAGAAACTAAAATTGCTTGTAAATTTCTTTGTTTCAGTATAGAAATCTAATCCTTGTTTTCTTAGTTCTCTTTGTTTACGAGCTAATTCATCAAGTTTTTCATCTTGTCTAATAGAGTCTTCTACTTCTTGTTGTCCTTCTGGATGTTCTTGATATAGTTTTTCAAGTTCTTCAGCAATATAGCTATCAAAATAAGTTTGTAATTCTTCAATTATAGAGCTATCAACTTTTCCTCTTCCTAAGTCTTGTTCTACAACATCAGGTACTCCTTGTAATAATGTTA
>JAEEGL017269569.1_pt1 | contig 12832 bp, 6 predicted proteins | sample 9134231 | NCBI WGS metagenome assembly JAEEGL01 (sample SAMN16246548, study PRJNA631951) | gut metagenome | biome: gut microbiome; feature: rumen; material: fiber-attached | host: Bos | place: Iran: Karaj | collected 2018-10
CGGTCTGGCCAGAGGCACATCCTGCTCATCCAGGTCGATGATGGTCTCCGGGGTCGTGTTTTCCTCGGTGCCGGAGCCGTTCGGACTGGCCGGGCTCGGGCCGAACATGCCCTGGTTGTTCTGGTTGTTCTGGTTGTTCTGATTGGCCTGGTTATTCTGGTTGGCCTGGTTGTTCTGGTTGGCCTGGTTGTTCTGGTTGGCCTGGTTGGCCTGGTTGTTCTGGTTGGCCTGGTTGTTCTGATTGTTCTGGTTGTTCTGGTTGACCTGCTGCACCGGGATCGGCGTGTAGGTGAAGGTGATCTCACGGTCTCCGGTCAGTGTAAAGGTCACATTGTACGCGTTGGGCGTGTAGTTGTCGATATGACGCGCCGGAATGATGGGCTTGTCGCCGATCTTTCCCTTGAGGACATCATCATCGTGCAGCTTATCGCCGCCCGCCGTCCGATAATGAACGGTGATCTGCGCCATATCGCCCTCGATGCCGTAACCGGCTACGATCTCGATGTCGCGGTCGATTTTGCTCGGAGGGGCGACGCCTTCCTGGCCGCTGATATGGAAGCCGCTGAAGTAATAATACTCATCGACTGAATCGGGGATATAGTCGAGATAATCTACTGAATCCCCGCTGTTGATGGTGAGCTCTACCGTCCCCTGTCCTCCGATCTTCCCGTGCAGGCCGGAACTGATCGTGACTTTGTACTGGTGGGGCGCCGCCGCCGCGGGCACAGACAGGCTCAGCATCAGGCAGGCAATCAGAATCAGGCAGACAAGGCCTTTCGTTTTCTTCATTTTGCCTGCCCTCCCTGCTTTTTCCGATTCTTTTCCAGGCTGAGGATCGCCAGGAGCAGCAGCACAACGCCGCTGACCGCCGAGGCAGTGAGATAGGGCATGATGTTCGTATCATCGCCCGTTTTCACGATCTTGTCCTTTGTGAGCTCGACCGCGAAATTCAATTTGAGCGCGGCAAGGGAATTCTTATAGGCGTTGCTCTGCGTCTCGCCCTCGAGCTGGATATAGAGCACAAGCTTGCCGCTCTTGCCGGCAGGGAGCTTGCCGAGGAACACATAGTCCTTGAGGGAGCTGTTGACGTCCTTCAGACCATCCGCGGCTGCACCCGTGCCGCCGACGCGCGCGCTGCTGTAGATCACCGTCTCCTTGCCGTCGGGATCCGTGAAGGTGAGCTTATAGGTGTAAGCGCCGCCCGCCTCGCTGGCGAGGAAGTTCTTCAGGATCTCGTTCTTCAGCCACCAGTCGGTGGTCTCGTTGTGAGAGTTCTTGATCACGATGGTGATCTTCGCGTCGTCGCCCGGCTGAAGCGAGCCGGCAGCGCCGGAGAGCGTCTCGGAGGAGTAGGAGCCGATGATCGTCTTACCGTCGAAGAGCACCGTGCCGCCTTCGATCGACTTGTACGGATTCGACTCATCCGCGTAAGCGGCGAGGCCGAGGCTCATTACCAGAGCCAGGATCAGGAGCAGGCTGATAAACGTTTTTTTCATATTCATCATCCTCCTCTTTAATTCAGCCTGAGCGTGCCGCTGGCTTCATCAATGCTGACGCTGCGGCCCCATGCGCTGAGGATCGCATCCTGCGCGTGGTGCGACTGCACAGCATCCGCTTCGATCTCCAGGCAGACCTGCTTGCCGTCATAGAAGAAGTTCGTCAGTGTGGAAGACGTGCCCGTGCCTGTCTGAGTAACGGTGTAGAGGACGTTTTCCTTGACCATCAACTTGTTCATAAAGGGTGTGGTCGACTCGCCCGGCGCGAGAACCTTGGAATAATACAGCACCGTTCTCTCGTCCGTGCAGGCGGAATCGTCTTTGATCCAGTCGCCTTCAATGATCTGCGGGGCGATGAAGGAGGCGTCAAGCTCGGGCGCCTTTTCGTCTTTCTCATCCGCCCAGTACACATAGATGACCACCCGGACATACTCGTCGACGTCGCCGTCGGCAGCGCTGCCGCTGTTGACGACGTAGACTTCTTCGTCGTAGTTCTTGCCGGGAATCACGGTTCCGTCGCTCTCGCCGAAGCCATCCAGCAGCGTGCCGCTGACAGGATTTCCGTTCTCATACAGGCTGATGCCCGTAGACATCATCCCGATCTCATTCGTGTAGGCGTTTGCTTCCGTGCTGTAAGTCAGCGCGGCGCGCGCACCGCCCAGAGAACTGAAGAGCAGCAGTAAAACCGCGATCACGAAGAGCAGAACGGTGGTCAGGGGAACGCGTCTTTTCTTTGCATTCGTCATGATCCCTGTCCTCCTCAACTCACTATGTCTACATCTTGAACCGGATCACGATCCCAACCGGCAATGTATTTGCCTTCTGCATCGTCCCAGATCGCTGTAGTGCTTTCATAGACGACCGCAATATTGAAGCCGTCGCCGTCCTTCGGACTGGTGGAGACATTGCTGATCGGGATTGTCAGCGTGTTGGTCGGCTCGCCGGGCATCAGCACCGAAGTGTATACCCAGTAGCCTTCGCTGTTCTGCGCTGCCCAGCCGTTACCGCCGGTGGTGCCCAGCGTCACGCCGCCGCCCGCGAAGGCTTTCGCCCGCACAAAGCAGGGAGCGTCGCCGCTGTTCGTGACAAAGAGCACTTTCTGCGATTCCGTTCTGGTCTTTTCTGTGATCGTCGTATCCGGGACCACTTTTACCGTCTTTTTCCCTTCCGCGACCGTGTAGGCGGAGAAGTATGCCAGCGCCGGGCCGATGGATACGCACAAGATCATGATCACAGCAAGGAGCGCCAGGAGAAGTTTCTTATTCTTCATTCTTACGCCTCCTTATCAAGGTGTCACTGCAGTGCCGCTGTTGAAGGCGCTGCCGTAGGTGCCTTCGCTGTCGGCGTCGCTGACGATCTGCCAATCTCTTCCGTCGAACTGGTACTGGTTCAGCACGCCGTAGCCGTGGATCAACTCGTTTTCAACTTTGTTTGCAAAAGTCGCGGTGATGGGCGATTTCTCGTTCTCGATCGGAAGGATCACGAAACTGTCGTCCGACAGGCTGCCTACTGTCTTGGCGCTGTTAAGCACATAGCCCGCGCCGGAATAGACCTCGGTCACCAGAACACGCGCGCCGACGGGGAACTTCTCTTCGAACAGGCAGATCTCTTCGTCCGGGGCGGTGAAGGTGAACATGATGTAGTCGTCAAAGCTGTACTCTGTCACTTCGGTGGCGGTGCCGGTGCCGGAAGAATCCATACGCTTCTTTTCGACCTGCACGCGGAAGACGAAGGAAACGGGCTCGACCTGCGCGGTGTTCTCGGTGTCGTTGTAGATGTTCAGATCCTTGACGACCTTCAGGTTGCCGTAGCGCAGTTCGCGCGTGGGCTTGAGGACCGCCTTGACGCTGTACTCCCAGTGGCCGCCGGCCGTGGAGACAGGCGTCACAGAGCTGCCGGACGGAATCTCAGACTGCGGGAACGGCAGCACGATCAGCTCGGGCATGAAGGAGTAGAGGTACTCGGTAGAGCGCACCTGCGTAACGAGCTTCGTCGTCGAAGGAGTCGTCGAAGCGTCTTCGAGCGAATTGAAGTAGTCCGTCTTGTCGGGAAGGATATTCTTTCCGTGGACCGTCAGCGGATCGTTGTTGCTGCGCGCGAGGACCAGATACAGACCTGCCGGGAGCGTGACCGTCGAGGCGATGTCCTTCACTGCCACGACCGTCGTTGTGGGGGCAATGGAATGATCAAGCACAAACTGTGCCGCACGCTGGGCGTATTTGCTCCACAGGTTGGCGTCGCCCACAACAGTGCCCGTTTCTGGATCAAGCCGCGGAAGATCGTCATAGCCGAGCGGCATCGAGTTGGTCAGATCGGCAAAGGCTCCTGTACCGGAGATCTCGAAATGAAAGCTCGAGAAGCCCGTGTCCTGAACGGCGTCCGCGACTTTGTAAATGTCGTAGGCATAAAGAGCGTAATCGTTCAGATCGGTTTTGAAAGTGGCGGAACCTGAGGGCTCGATCGTCAGCGTGATGGTCCTGGTCAGATCCAGGTCATAATTCGCTTCCGTGCTCGCTCCGGACGTGCTGCCGGAAGTTCCCGTGCCGGCGCCCGATTCTCCGGTGGGCGTTTCTTCCGCAGCCATGGCAAACACCGGCATCGAGAGCAGCAAGGCTGCCGTAAGCACCAGTGCAAGCAGAGTGCGCTTCCATTTTACATTCATGGCAGTTCCTCCTTTAAGGGTCTGCATACTATACGGGTAAAGGCTCGCCTTCCTTTACAGGTCGGCGGGGGGTGCGGTCTCGCTCTCATCAGAGGGCGGGCCGCTCTGATCGGCGGGATGGCCGCTTTCGGCAGCGGCTTTCGCCGCAGCGGAGGCGTCTTCACGTCTGTACTGCTCTTCCCAGTCGCGGATCTCCGAATAGCTGTCTCTGTGACGGGCGTATTTCCCGGTGGAGAAGAACAGCATCACCAGCAGGATCAGCAGGATCGGAATACCGATAAAGGGTACAACGTAGATCTTGTCGATGATCATCGCATCAGAGACGACTTTGGCATCGCCCTGCGGGTTGCTCACGCGGTGACCGCGGACGAGAAGCCGGTGACTGTTGATGCCATAAGGGGTGCAGGTGACCAGCGTGCAGTAGTCCTTGCCTGGAACGATCTGAAGGTCGTCGACATCGGTAGGCTCGACGATGCGGATCTGGTCCACCTGATAGGTCATCATTTCATTGAGGATGCTGATGGAAAAGGTGTCGCCCTCGACGAGCTTGTCAAGATCCGAAAAGAGCTTTGCAGAGGGCAGCCCGCGGTGGCCGGAGAGGACTGCGTGCGTGCTCTCCCCACCGACGGGGAGGCTGGTCCACTCAACGTGGCCGATACTGGTCTGAAGGATGCCTTCTGAGGTCCCGTGATAGATCGGGAGAGAGATGTTGATCTTGTCGATGGTGATGAAGCCCATCGCGCCGTCGTTGTTGAAGTTGAGCTCTTTTTGGTAGACTTCCCGCATATCGTCGCTGAGAAACCAGCGAAAGGCTGTGGGATCGATCGCCGCGTTATACGCATGGGCGGAATTGATCACCCTGTCGTATTCCTCGGAATCCATGCTACCGGCTTCTTCCATATACCGCATGATGGCGCGGGTCTGGTGAAATGAGTTCCAGTAGTCGGAAACGGACGGGTACAGCAGCAGGGACAGCCCTACGAGAAGGAAAGCGACAAGTATGATATTGATCAGTCGGTTTTTCTTTTTCTTGCTCATAGGGTTCTCCTTGATACTGGAGATCGTCCGGGCCGCCCCGGGCTCCCCTTGTGGGGGAGCCCGAAGCGGGCGCTTAGGGTTTACTCGGAGACGCGCTTCTTGGCAATCAGGACGACCGCCGCGCCGATGGCGAAGATGCCGCCGACGATGTAGAAGATCGTGGTGCCGATGCCGCCGGTGCTAGGCAGGATTGTGCCGGCCTGGTTCGGGATCTCGACGACCAGATTATTGTCGCTTGCCACCGTAACAGTCGTGGCAGAATCCATGAGATTGAAGCCTTCTGGGGCCAGGATCTCGACAAGCTTGTAGTTGTGCGCCTGAGGAGCGGTTCCATTGCCGCTGTCCACATCGACGCCGGTGATCACGATGTTGCTGTTCTTGACCGTGACGAAGTCGGAGACGAGCACGGTGTCGCCGGCCGTGATCGAGACGGGAGTGGTGCCGGTTGCAGGCTTGTGGGAGGAGGCGGTGCCGCTGATCTCGGTGGCATCGGCAATACGATATTCGGTATCGCTGACCTTGATGAGCTTGACAACGGTGTCACCGTCGAGGAGCTGGAACACGGCGCCGGCAAGCTGAGCCTTGTTGGTGTCGGCCTTGTTGTACTTCAGGACTTCGAACTTGTAGGTGTTGGCGGTGACGGTGACCTGAGCGCCGGTCTGGCCGCTGTAAGTCAGCCACGCCTTGTTCGTCTCGGCAGTGGTGGGAACAGCCTGCTTATTCATCTTGGCGCAGTATATGATCGTGACGGTGTCGTTCTCACCGAGCGAGGCAACCAGGTCGGCCTTGAGGGTGATCCCAAAGGCGGTCGTGCCCGTGGCAGAACCGGAGGGGGCAGTCTCGGCGGCGTAGACCCAGGTGGTGCTGCTGGTGGCGACGGAAGCCTCGTCGGCGGTGCCTACCTTCTTGGTGACGACGAAGCTGTTGGTGTCGAGCGTGAAGCCGGGGCTCATGACGTCGTGGACGACAATGTCCTTGTCCGTGCCCTTGCCGTCGGTGACGACGACCTTATACCAGACGGTGTCGCCAAGCTGCATGTTGGCGGCAGAGGCGGTGATCGAGGCGGCGGCAAGCGCCGTGGTGGAGTTGGAGTCCATCTCCGTCTTCGTCAGGGTGGGCACAGTGTTCTTTTCGGAGATCTTCTGCTCGCTGTCTTCCGTGGCGAGAGAGCAGAGAGAGCCGAGGCTGGAGTTGACGAAGTAGTAGCCGGTGCCGACCGTAAGGGTCTCGGAAGAGCTGATCGTGTCGACCTTGGCGGCGGAGATCGAGGAGATGTTCGTCTTCAGGGCCGCGGCGAGGGCAGTAGCCTGAGTCTCGGTCATCGTCGAGGTGACGACGTAGACGGACGTGTTGCTCGCGCTCGGGGTAAAGGTCAGGCCGTAGGTGCTGTTGGTGTAGACGCCATTGGTGGCGGTTAGGCCGGAGGTGAAGAAGGTCCAGACGGCAGCGCCGCCGGTGGTGCTTTTGTCGATGGTGTAGGAGACGGCGTCGTTTTCGTCGATCTTTCCGTCGCCGTTGGTGTCGCTAGACGTCGCGTCAAAAATCTTGTAGACGTCATAGGTCTCGCCTTCCAGACCTCCGTCGATGGAGATCTCCGCGGCGAAGACGGCGGTGCTCAGCGAAAAGGCAAGCAGGGCGACCAGGAGCAGAGAAAAAATTTTCTTCATGGTTCCTTTTCCTTTCTTATGAAAAACTTTTTTACTCTTTATTGCGGCGTGCGCGCCGCATGAAGCGCAGCGTAAGCCGTGCTGTTTGATTGTTGCGGTCTCCTCTCCCCTCTTGTGGGGAGAGGGACCGTACGGAGCGTTGTTTACGCTTCGCTTCTTCTGCGGCGGCGCTGCACGACCGCTATGGTCGCGCCCGCTGCCAGAATGGCCAGACCGCCGAGCGTGTAGCCCAGCGTACCGGGGCCGCCGGTTCTCGGAAGGATGACTCCGGGCTCGTTGACCACATTGAACGAGTAGTGGAGCGAATCATCCGAGAGCGTTACCGTGATCGCCTCGTCAGCGCCGACATGCGCTACGAACACACCGTCCTTGACCGCGATGACTTCGATCTTGATGCGTTTCGTCAGGATGTTGTAGCCCTGCGGCGCCGTGGTCTCCTCGAGGTAGTAGACTCCGTTGGAGAGGTTGATGCCGTTGAGGATGATGCCGTCGGTGCCGGTGGTGATCGCAGAGAGGGAATCGGCAAGGACAGTCGTCTCATCCGACTTGAGCAGGCGGAACACCGCGCCGGAAAGCTTGTGAGGCTCGGTCTGATTGTCGACCTTGGTCACAGTCAGGTCGGGGAGCGTATTGGTAACGGTATCCGTCCTGATCTTGGGCGCTGTCGTGCTGGACTGCTGCACCGTGCCTTCCTGATACGTGACGATGTAGCTGTCGGTGTACCTGTCGGTGTCGCCGGAGCTGTAGATGGTCTTCTCGTTGCTGACGGCGATCATGTCGTTCGCCTCGATAGGCGTTACGGTGGTCGTGTTGTTCTCCGTCGTCACGAGGACCTCACGTACGACGTACTTGCCCGGAGTGGGATCGGGGGTGAGATACTCGACGCTGGTGGCCGGCCAGACGATCGTCTTGACGGAGCCGTTGACAAGCGTGAGGCTGTTATCGCTGCCTACCCGGAACAGAGCCACGTTGACGTTGCCGTGAGCGGTGACGAAGTTGTTCGCGGGATTATCTGCGTCGTCGGAGCCCCAGACCTTGTTGACCTTGATCTTGTTGGAGGTCGTGTTGGTAAAGGTCACCGTCGCGTCGGGATCGCTCTCGTCATCCTTGTGGGGGATCGTGCCGAGAGAGCTTCCCGTAATGTTGCTGGAGGTGGCATAGTCCCAGATGGTAGCGTTCGAGATCTCGGAGCTGCCGCTGTTCGTTACCACCGGAGCGCCGCCGGCCAGAGTCCAACCGCTGTTGCCGACCAGAACGTTGACCGAAGGATCTCCGCCCGGATGGACACGGATCTCGTCAACATAGAAGTCCGTACCCGCGACCAGGTCCTTGATGATGATGGTCATGCCTGGCTCGATGCCCTCGATGGTGCCGTAGTTGCCGCAGGTGTTCTGGAACGGCGTGAGACCGTTGGAAACATGGCGGCCGTTGTCGTAGCGGTAATACTCATCGCCCTTCATGACGAAGTACTTGCCCTGGTAGTAGGCTACCAGATCGCCGGACTCGTTTTCGAGCATGACGCGGAATTCAAAGGTGTCGCCGTTGTAGTCCACGCCGTCAGCCAATTCCTTCTTGATCAGGAGCTGGTTGGTGTTCGTCTCGTCGCAGTGGTTCGAAAAGGTCACGAGCGCGCGGTTTCTGACAGTCGCTTCGGTCGAAGCATAGATACCATATTCTGTTCCCTCGATCGATACGCCGTCGATCTTGACGTCGTTGACGAGAACTTCATCATAATAATGGTCGTGGATACCGATCTCCTGGACGTAGTACTTCAGATCTTCGATCTGGTTCTTGAAGGAGACCGCCTCGCCCGGTTTGAGATAGAACACATGGTCGAAGGTCCCTTCCACGCCCGGGAACTGAACGCCGTCGTAGAACTGAACGGGGATCGGATCGCCGTTGTCGTCCACGGGGTTGGTGTCGATCGTGTTGTTGCTGTTCAGCTTCTTCGTGTAGAAGACGAAGTTGGGATCGCTTGTCGTAGCGGTCGCGGGGTTGTACAGCGGCGTATACATACCGCCCGCGCTTTCTTCCACGAAGGCCTGGTAGGCGAAGGCCACGTTGGCATAGGTCTGCTGCGCGCCTTCCAGCTCCTTCTCGACTCCGAACTGTCCTCTTTCGATGACAGGCAGGTTGAAGCGCATCTTCAGGTTGGAAGCGCCGGCGCCGTGCTCCATGTAGAACATGTTGAAGCTGTGGTTGCCGTAGTCCGCAAAGGTGTCGCCGTTGAAGTACTGGTCGGCCTTGGAATCGTCCCAAGTAGTGCCGTCCGGGAAGACGTTCGCGTTCTTGAAGCACTGCCTGATCGTGGTGGCGCCGCCCGCGCCGCGGCCGTTGATATGGCCGGTGGAGAAGTCGATGGAGCCGGACCACGCGTCGTGCACGCCGCCGATGTCCAGGATCAGGACGCCGTCGATATAGATCCAGAGATCGTCGTCGCCGACGAAGTCGTACACCAGCGGGCTGCCCTTTTCATAGCCGTCCTTCGGCATGAGGAAGTTGAATTCCATCGTCATGCCGAAATAATAGTCGACAGTTCCAGAAAGACCATAGAGCGTATCGCCGTTGGCGGGGTCCTCGTAGTCGAGCAGGTATCCGTCCGAATTGTACAGGGTCTGCGCGCGGCTCGCGCTAGCGCCTGTGTTCAGCGTGTTGTAGGGGAAGAAGTTTCCGCGCTTGAAGTAAAACTCTTTACCGGTGGGACTCGGCGTGCCCGTCTCGGTATAGACGGTGAAGGTGCCGCTAGATTTGTTGTAATGGGCGAAGTTGTGGCTGCCGTCGAATTCATAATAGTTGGTGGAATTGTAGATGGAAGCCAGGAACAGATTGTTCGCCGTGCCCTGATAGTAGCTGCCGCTCGGCTTGAACAGCGTCGAGCCGCTGCTCGCTCCGTCCTTAAAGGTGGGATAGCCGTTCGTCAGCGTCATGCTGGCGTGCTGCACAGGCAGAACGCCGACGCTATATTCATTATGCCCGGTGACGTTTGTGATCGTAGCGCGGTCGGGATAGTTGAACATGCGCATCGTGATGCCCGCGGCCGTGCTGTCCACGGTGGGAACCGTATGCAGCGCTGCGGTATCCGCCACGTATCTCTTGGCGAAGGAGAAGGGCTTGGAGTCTTCGTCCCAGCCGGTGGTCAGCCGCAGTGCGCCTATCTGCTCGTCATAGACGATGTTGCAGCCGATCCAGTTGCCCGAGCCGTCCCAGAAGGCGAAGGGAGAGGTATACTGGCCGCTCTCTCTGCCGGGGAGCGCGATACCGCTGGTGGTATCGGAATCATAAGCCGCCAGGATCGTCCCGTCCGCCTGGGGGTTCAGTACAAGACCGGTCTTCTCATTTTTGAAGATATAGTAGCCGGTCGGCTGCTGGGTGGATTCGTTAACGCAGATATGGAGCATCCAGAAGGGCGCGGATTCGCTGGTGCCGTAAAGGGTGAGGGCGTTGCCCTTGTCGTAGGCCTTCACGAGCTTTCCGTCATAGTCGATGACGTAGTCCTCATATTGGCCCGTCTGGGGATTGAACTCCGTCCTATAAAGCAGGTAGGACTCGCCGTCCACCAGCTCCTGGGCGCTGACCTTGGTGCCCGTGTATCTCGTGCTGCCGATGTCGGGGACCTCGACCTCGCACAGAGTCATGTACACGTAATTGTCTGAGGTAGCTCCACTCTGGAAGTAGGAGTTGAGACTGGAGCTGTATGTGTTGGTTCCGTTCGAAATCGTAGAGCGGAGATAGTGACTGCTGCCGTCGTGGATCCGTACCTGGCCGGCATAGTTGCCCGTCCCGGGCGTCACCGTCAGAGCCTGGGGCTGGTTGTCTTCCCGGATGGTCACCGTGTTGGTGCCGAGATTGAGATACCAGCCGTTGGCGTTCTTGATGTAGTACTGGTTGGTTCCCTCCGCCGCTTCGAAGGTGAAGACCGCGGCCTCGGCAGTATCGGATATGGTCGCGATATAGCGCCCGCTCTCGTGCCGCTCCACATAGATATTGGCCGCATAGACGTGGTTTGCCGTTCCGTCGTCTCTGGGCTGCAGGGACTGGGCATAGTGTCTCTGAGAGTCGGCGGTGGAGTTAACAACGGCCGTGGCAACGTGCGCGATGACTAGCTGCTTGCCGTCGAGATTCTGGGTCAGGCCGTAGCTGACCACGGCGTAGATCGAGAAGGAATCCGTGTCAAAGCTGAAATCTTCAGCCTGGCCCTCGGCGTCCTTCGTGACGCTGGGGAGAAGGACCTCCGTCTCTTCTCCGGAGAAGTGCAGGACGCTCACGACGCTGTTTGCGTCGAGCTGCATGGGTTCGGTATATTCGATCTTGACGCTGACGGTGTCGTCGGGTTCGACGGGCGTGCCGTCCGGCGCGTGGATCGTGATGTCGAACAGACGCGCGGTCAGCAGCTCGCCGATCTTCGCCTCGGCGGCGCCGTAGTAGCTGTTGTATTTATCGCTGCCGGGGAGGATCTCCTCCGCCGTCAGATACGCGTTCTCCGGCAGGAGATCGGAATCGTAGCTCACGCTGATGGTGAAGCTCTCTCCGCCGTCGGTGATCACTTCCTTCGTGATGACGGAGACGAAGCCGTAAGGCGAGAAGCGATCCGAGTCAAACGCAAGCGCGTCTTCGCTGCGCTCGGCGTTCTCCACGCCCTCGGCGTTGCCTTCCTCGTCCACGTGGAAGAGCTCAACCTTGCCCGCGCCGGCCAGCTTCGCGCTGGAGATCGTCACGCTGATGTCGAGCAGGGGCTGGATCTCCTCCCCTTCCGCATTGTAGAAGGTGATGTCCACCGCCTGAACGGTGCGGCGCACTTCGTTCTCGGCCTTCTCGACGGAGTTGTCGATCGCGTTCAGGATCGCCTGATCGTAGATGAACTCGACGCGCATCTCCGTGTCGGCCGGGAAGGCTCCCTCGGGAGCTTCCACATGGACGGCGATGTCGCCGCAGTCTTTATCGAAGGTCTGAGCAGGGAACGCACTCTCCTCGATCTCCTCGACAGGCTCGCCGGGGATCTCGGGCTCGCCGATGCTCAGCAGGGCCAGGACGCCGCTTCCGTCCAGAGCGAAGGAGAACACCCTCTCTTCATCCCCGGAGGCGATGCACGCGACCTCGCGGAAGTCGACGGTCTCTTCCGTCCCGTTCCAGTCAAAGCACAGGAGCATGGTCCGCTCGGTCTTCACATACTGAGCGAACTGCAGCGCCACATTGACCGCACCCTCGGGCTCGACCTCTTCGCCGCCGCTGACGAAGCTGATCTTCATCAGTCTCTGAGCTGTCAGCTCATCCGCAAGCTCGAAGTGCTCGACCGCCTTGTCGAACGCAGCCGCAGTCTCTTCATCGAGACCGCTCAGCCACGAGAAGACGACCTCGGCGTCGTTCGGGAGCACGCCGGCGTCGGCCTGAACGGTCAACTTGGAGCCGTTGAAGCTCTCGGTGTAGGAGAGTTCTTTGGGCTCGTCGACGATCTCGGGCGTCTCGGTGACCTCGGGCTCGTCGGGCGTCTCGGTGACCTCGGGCTCGTCGGGCGTCTCGGTGACCTCGGGCTCGTCGGGCGTCTCGGTGACCTCGGGCTCTTCCGGCTTCTCCGTGACTTCCGGCTCCTCCGGCGTCTCGGTCGGCTCCGGCGTCTCCGTCGGCTCGACGTACTCGACGCCCGTCATCACGCCGAACAGCAGCGCGGACAGATCCTTCGTCTGAAGCTCATAGTACACGGGCTGCTTCACGCCGTCCGTCGTCGGCTCGACACGCTTGATGTCCGCCGCACGGTACACGCGGTTGCTCTCGCCCAGAGCCCAGAAGACCAACTCCTCTTCGCCCTGGAACAGCTCGCCCTCGACCTTGATCTTCACCGTCTCGCCCGACTTGAGCGTCACCGGCTTGCCGTCCTTGTCGACCAGGCGCACGCCGCCGAACTCGTCGACGTACTCCTTGCTCCGCTTTTCCGTCTGCTCCTCGAGCCACTTCGCTTCCGCGGAGCTCAGCTC
>JAEEGL011213272.1_pt1 | contig 12831 bp, 16 predicted proteins | sample 9134231 | NCBI WGS metagenome assembly JAEEGL01 (sample SAMN16246548, study PRJNA631951) | gut metagenome | biome: gut microbiome; feature: rumen; material: fiber-attached | host: Bos | place: Iran: Karaj | collected 2018-10
CAGATTTGTGGCCTTGTGCGAGGGTGGTTATGTATATGCTCCCGTCTCAACAAATGACGGTTTGTGGATATACCGTACGGAAATAGCTACAGGCAAGGCGGTACGCGGAGCCAGGATAGATGCTACGTTCGTAGGCGGTCTGTTCAGATTACAATAGTCAGTACAGCCAGGAAGTTGCCCCAGGATTGTATATGATTACCCTGTCTGATGGAGCGACGCCTGCACCTTCGTATCGGGACACATGAGTATGCTGCCTTTGGGGAGAAAGCCTTGTTGATTGATGCTGCTATAGAAGAAGGGTTACCGGTTATACACTTGCAGAAGAAATCTGCGGCCGATGTTATCATCACCCGTAACGGCAAGGATTTCATAGCATCGAAACTTCCCGTTATGACAGCTACGGAATATTTGGCTACACTAATATAATAAGGTAAAAGCATATAGCGGATAGGTAACACTATCCGTTTTTTGTACTAACAGAACAATTAGATGGAACAACGATTTGGGAAAAATAATAAGCTTTTCTTTTCACTTTTTCTGCCGAAAGCAGAGGGGATTATCCGGAAATATTTGTAACTTTGAAGCGCAATTAGATAATTGCACACCAAAAAACAACACAGACAATGAAAAAGTTTCTCTTCAGCGCATTGCTTGCACTCGTAACAATTAGCGCAACGGCACAAAAGAATTCCGATGCAAATAACAACCCTGGCTGGCTGTGGGAGATTAGCGGCAACGGCCTCAAGCAGAAGTCGTATCTCTTCGGTACCTGCCACGGCGAAGGGCACAGTTTCACAAAGGAGGAAGTGTTCAGCTTTCCCAGCTTCAAGAAAGCTTTCGACAAAACGAAAATGATATTTAACGAAACGGATTTGGGGCACACTGATACTGCTGCCATGAATAAGTTTCGGAAACAGATTGACGAGTTCTGCTACAACCCCGGTCCTGAATATATGATGCCGGAAGGAGTGGATTTCAGGACGCTTTACGACAGTATCGCCCATTTCAAAATAGTCGACAAATATCTGACCATCGAGATGAAAGACCTGGAATACTGGAAGAAAACCCCCGGATATTGGTTTTCCAGAATCGACATCTCTCAATTCTTTGAGACTCGTAAGGCGAAAACGATGGATGTACTTTTATATGAAGAGGCTGTGAATCAAGCTAAGGAAACCGGAGGCTTGGAAGAATTGAAGGATATTGATGGAAATGTTATTTCTATGTTTACAGACATGAAGGGAATAGACACGCTCTCCATGAAGGAACAGGCAGACACACTTTATCGGGCAATACGCGACATCACCAATGGCACAACAAGCCGAAAGCTTCAGGCATTATACAAAGCCTATATAAGCAACGACACTTGTCAGGTGGCAAAGCATATTGCAGAATACCCTGAAATTTATGGAGGCAAGAACAATTCTCATGACAAAGAAATTTTTGACGACAGAAATGAAGCGTGGATTCCCGTCATCAAAAAGAATATCCCCGAGAAGACCTGCATGATAGCCGTCGGCTGCCGCCACCTGATGGGCCCGGCATCGCTGATTGCCATGCTGCGGCGCGAGGGCTACACCGTAGAGCCAGTGAAGTGAAATCAAAGTCTCAATAAAAAAATATATGAAGAAAATCATCCTATCAATCACCCTCGCTATCGCTGCACAATTCTCCTTCGCCGATGAGTCCGATAGCATCAAGGCGTTGGTGGCAGACTTTGATTCCGTCGTGCAAGTGGCCGAAAAGGACTATGCGGCCTTCAAGTTCAAGGTGACAGATTCCAACCGCAAGGAGTATAAGGCGTTAAAAAAGTCACTCACCAAGGACATCAAGAAGCAGAGAAGAACGTGGCAGGATGCTGTCTGCGCTTACGTGGGATGGTTTGGAGATTTCCACTTCGGTGTCTATGGCAATGATGACATCGCGGCAAATTACTTTCAATATGCAAGGAAACGTATCGACTACCATGAATTGATGGAAATATACGAGCCAAAGGTGTTGTCATGCAAGGTCAACAAGGACACATGGCTTATCCGTTTCCCATCGTGCAACGGAACGCAGGAATTGGCTGAGAGGTTCGCACGGGAATACAAAGCGTCAGGTTGTCCCAATCTCATCATCGATATCCGTGGGAACATGGGCGGACAGGACGAGAGTTTTGAGCCTTTGCTGAAATTGTTGTACGATAATCCCGATGGTAAAAGAGACGGTTCCATTATCCGTTACACCAGGGCATCTATTGAACGGGCAGGGTGGACATTAGAGGACTTGGAAGACTTAGGTTATCCGACAGACATTTACCACGCCCCAGAATACGTTGTCAAAATAGCAGACGGTGCTCCTTTGACGTTCGACACCATCAGCGAATACCCAAAGAAAGCTGCACTTATCATTGACAATATGGTTGCCAGTTCCGGCGAGCAATCTGTCTTGAACACAAGGTTGGCCAGTCATCGTACAACGATATACGGACGCGACAATACTATGGGCTGTATTGATACAGGCAACTGCCAGGTTTTTGAATTTGCCCACACACCGCTCATCATACAATACTCGACGACCTATTCCACGCGATATGAGAAAGGTACTGCCGTTGACCCCACAGGCATCGCCCCCGATGTCCATATCGATCTCCCTTATCCGAAACGTCTCACCGACAACATCGACGAGTGGGTGCAGTGGGTAGCAAAGGACTTGAAGAAATAGCGAAGCAAACCCTCCCAGCCCCGCAGGACTCCCCCCGCGGGGATTTTTTATACCATGTTACGAACGGAAATGGGACGTTTAAGGGATTTCTTTTAACATTTCTGCCCTTAGAGATGTGGAAATTCGATAATATTTTGCTTGGAAAATGCAATATGTCAGGAAATAAATGTATTTTTGCAGCGGGATTTATGTGAAAATAATAACTGGACATGGAACGAACGCAAGTAATTGATAGTATTCGACAGGTAGCTGCACGCGTATTGCCAAAGGGCAGTTCGCTCTACCTCTATGGCTCCCGCGCTCGCGGCGACTGGAACGAGGACTCGGACTGGGATTTGCTTTTACTTCTTGACAAGAAGGGTAGCGGCGACAGCGATGAGGACTTCCGTCGTTACGCCTATCCCATTATTGTTCGTGGCTACGACCTTTGGCAGTCCTTTAGCGTACACACATACTCCAAGAACGAATGGTACAACGGGCCACACGCCATGTTTTTCTATAATGTTGAACAAGACAAACAACTAATATATGAATCTTAAGGAAGAAGACCGCCAGCTCATTGAGAAAATCAAACGGTATATTGCCGAGAAATAATTGTCACATAGATATATAATCATATAGAAGCGGGTAGTGCATTTACGGCACTATCCGTTTTTCTATTCACTTTTTCCCCCGAAAGCAGAGGGAATTATCCGGAAATGTTTGTAACTTTGCAGTCGAAAATGTTTCATATTTTTTGTTATGACAACCGTAGAACTCAGAAAATCAATTATAGCCGAACTCGACCAGATGAGTCTGGAAATGATGGAAAGCGTATCGCAGTATGTCAAGCGTTTGCGCCGTCGTGCCCACCCTACACATCAGGTTGCAGCAAACGAGACTGTACCAGATATAGTACTTAGTCTGCTTGGCGCAGGCGAACCTGTGGCCGAAGACGACCTGAATGCCCGCGAAGCACATGCAATATTACACGGCGCTCAAAGCTAAGGCCGATGTTATCATCACCCGTAACGGCAAGGATTTCATAGCATCGAAACTTCCCGTTATGACAGCTGCAGAATATTTGGCTACACTTTTACAATAAACTTTAAGCATATAGCGGATAGGTAACACTATCCGTTTTTTGTACTAACAGAACGATAGATGGAACAAAGGTTTGGGAGAAATAGTATTGACCTTCAGGTGCTGCGGGAGTTCTGCGAGCGGCAACTTATTTTCTCATCAATCGGATGTACCAATCTTCGGTCATGTGGTAACCAAAAAAGTGTTTGCCATCTCCTCCCAAATCCCATTGAGATACAATTTCCCACTGACGGAAAGGAAGTTTGTTGAACTCTCCTGTTTGAACAAGTATTTGTTCATAACGACGAAACTTACGATGGCTAATCTGCTTGCCTCGCTTTTGCGACTTACAGTAGCACCATGTGCATACAGGAGTCCTCTTTTTACTTTTACTCATATTATTCGTAATGCTATGAGAGGTCGCAAACTCTCGTTGCCCCTCTCAGTTAAACATTACGAGACAAGAATTGTTAAGTTCATACCTATTAAAAATAATGAGCAATTAGCGCTCCATCCAATTTTCAATATTCAGACCCGGTATCCGTTCAAAATGCTTAATGTTGCCAGTTACAAGGATTGCATTCTCTTCAAGAGTGACGGAGCTCTTCAGCTATAGTCATAGCATCAGCGGAGCCTCCGAAATCGCCACTGAACTTTTTTAATGCTTCATCCAAGCGAGCATTATCATCCTCCTTCAAATAGGTTTCCTTCGGCATAATCAGCTTGTTAGCTAGCCATTCACGGTCTTTCTTTGAAAGTGAAAGCCCCTGCAGGTATGCCCACAAGTTATTCAATGCAAATGTTGTCATAACCAAAATATATTGTTTTCTACTGCAAAGATACAGTATTTTCATTAATAACGCCTTTTCTTTGGCATTTTTTCTTTCAAAATGGGAAACGAAAGGCATTTTCGTTATAATTGGCTATGTCCAATAGACAAACGGGCTGATCACTTTTTTATTTCCCCCAATAACATGGATATATTATTAAAATATAGCAGATAGGTAAACACTATCCGTTTTTCTTTACTAACAGAACAACGGAATGGAACAGAGGTTTGGGGAAAATAGGATTAAGGTGGACAGCAAACCAGACGAAAAAACGGAAGCCGCGCGGACTTCCGTTTCCTGGTTTTATCTTTAAAACAGATCAGAGAACCGTCACCTGATCTCTATATTTTTTCAAAAATACACCCTCGGCACCCGATTTCCGGGCTTTGCCGAGTTTTTTGTGATTTTTTTTGTAACTTTACGGGTGAAAATGAGGGGGTTAATGAAAAAAGTTGCGTTATTCTTAAACATCTTCCATTTCCAGTACCCAATCGTAATTTTTCACCCAGCGCCAGACGGTGGCGCGGGAAAGGTTTGTCATGTTGTGGATTTGCGAATTGGTCAGGCCGATGCACATGAGGTAGCAGACTTGCTGCTGCTGTTCCGTATAACTGCCTAACTCTTTCACCAGCTTATCCTTGAACGATGGGTAAAGCTCATCAACAGCATGATAGAGCTGCTTCCAATCATCAGGTGTCATTTCTTTCTTACCCGTTGAGGACTTTCGGATAGCATCGATGACTTCCTCTGCCGTTCCTTCCAAATCCGTCTGGTGCATCAGCTTGATGATTGCCTTGTTTTGTTCTTCCCGCTCTGCCAGTTGCTGCTCTTTCGCTCTGTTCTCTTCCAAAAGTGCAACGACTTCCTTCAGATGTCTGTTCCTCTTCCATATATAATAGATGATGCCGAGACAAACCAATAACAAAGCCGCAAAACAGACCACGACAAACATGTTCTTGTACCGCTCCTTTTCGTCCTTCAACTCCTGCTCCTTCTTCTGGTCAAGGTGATACTGATATTGATTGTTGACCGTCGCCGCCAACTCCTGACGCTTCCCGAAGTCCAGCGAGTCGCTCAACTCTAAATAGGTTTTCGCATAGAGAGTGGCATTGTGTTCGTCGCCTGCCTCGCTGTATATCCTGAAAAGATGTGCTGCTGCATCATACATATTTACGACATCTGTTCCTTCGTCAAGAACTCGCTTGAAGTAAATGCTAGCGGAGTCGTACTTCCCTAAAGACTCATAATGCAAGGCAAATGCCATACAGGAAGTGGCGTCAAAATCATCCAAAGGATTGCCTGTTATTAGATTGGCACAGTCTTTTGTCTTTTGTTTCTTGCCCATGAAAGCATAGTGATACATCACAAAGGTAAGTGGCTTTTGATACCGGGAAATGTTTCCAGACTGAACAATATGTGTGTATGCAGAGTCTAATGCCGTTTCTGCCTGCTGTAAACTGTCCAGTGCACGATACGCTGCTCCCACATGCACAAATGGTACAACAACATCTTTCCGTGTCTGCCTGCAACTCTCTAATTCCTTAATACCCGTCTTCAGAGCATTCGGATAGTCTTGTACTTGATAGTATAAGTAGTTGAGATTCGAATAGGTGTTTCGCAGCATGATGGGGTCGCACTCCTTCGGGTAGTCGAGGGCAAAGTCCAAGGACTTGAAGAAGTTCTCCAAAGCGCGGGGCGTGTCCTGAAGGTCGCGATAGGTGCTGCCGGCATAGTAATAGACCTCCTGCTTATCGGGGATGGTTCCGCTTTCCTCGAAGTATGCCACCAGCCCCTTTATCATCAAGTCGGAGCTTGGCATGTGGTCCGCCTTGTCGTGGAGCCTGATGCGCAGCAGGTCGTACTTGTTCCTGACGTATTCGCCCTTGTCTCTGACTTCGAGTTCCAATGAGTCGAGCATGACAAGCGCCCTTTCGGGGTCGTGGTTCCCGAACGTCTTTATCTGCTCCATTTTCTCTAAAATGCCCTCATTGGAGCACGAAGCCATCAGCAGGATAGCAATTAGACAAACAATCTTCCTTGCTTTCATTTTACCTCTGTTGTTAGATATTCTGCTGCAAATTTACGAAGAAAAACCGCAAATTTTGGTATTTTCGTGTTTCAAAGTGTTTTATGAAACAAGATGAAACAAGATTTTCTTGCACATAAGGCTAAATGACGGTAATTTCGCATCGGTTTCTAATTAATAAAATAGGCGCCACTCGGTTCCTGCGTCACGATGATGCGGGAGCATTTAGGAATAATAAATACGCTTTGTTGTCACATTTTCGCAATTCATACGTTATAATATAAATAATAAGAGAAGAAATGAAAAGGCAAATTATCACCCTCATGCTTGCCCTCGTCACATTGTCAGCGTGTAAACAGCAAGATAACTACACTTTTAGCGGCGACTTATCGAATTTCGTGGGTTTGCTTGTGGAGAATGTGACAGACATCGACTCCGTCATCATTGTTAACGATGCCAATCACAAGGCGGACATCAAGCAGAAGAGTGCCGTAAAAGATGGCAAGTTCTTCTTCACGGGACATGTGGACAAACCTCTGTATTCCGAGTTGAAGATTCCCTTCTTTAATGGCGAGAAGATAGATACAGCCAGTCTGCAGTTTATCCTCGAACCTGATAATCTCATCTATGCAGAAGGCTCTGTTAAAGGCTCAACTATGACCGATACGTTTGTGGAGAAGAGAGGCGAAGTATGGCGGTTGTGTGGAGAAGGGAAGAGTGATAAGGCACGAAGCTTGTATTTGGAACAGATAGGACAACATCGTAACGATGCCATTGGCGTGGCTTTGTTGATGATAATGCTTCCTCCTGACTTTATGACGATGACTGCGGAGAGAAAGCTGATTGAGTCGTTGGGTGACAAAGTGAAGTCCGACTATCGCATTCAGGAAAGGTTTGAACGTCTGATGTCTTGCCCCTTGTCAGATGAAGGCGACATGTTCCTTGACTTTGCTGTAGAGTACAACGGTAAGACCACGCGCTTTAGCGACTATGTGGGCAAGGGCAAGTATGTGCTTGCCGACTTCTGGGCTTCGTGGTGCGGTCCGTGCCGTTCGGAGATTCCCAACCTTATCGCCGCTTACGAGAAGTACAAGAGCAAGGGTTTAGTGATGCTTGGTGTCGCTGTCTGCGACAAGCCCGAAGACACGATGCAAGCCATCAAGGACTTGAGCATCCCATATCCCCAGATTATCAATTCGCAGGAAATCGCAACCATCCTCTATGGCATCAACGGTATTCCTCACATCATCCTCTTCGCCCCCGACGGCAAGATATTAAAGCGCGGCCTGCGCGGAGAAGACATCGAAAAGGAATTGGAGAAAATCTTCGGAGAATAAAAACAAATATGAACATGAAACGAATCATCATCACCATCATGCTTGCCCTCGTCGCAGCAGCAGGGCAGGGACAGAAAGTCGTACTCCACATGGCTGGCAACAAGACTTTCGAGTGCACCGTCTCACAGTTAGACAGCATCATATTCGAGGACGATGGCTTCATCATCGTGGACGAGCACGAATGGGTTGACCTCGGTTTACCGAGCGGCACATTGTGGGCAACGTGTAACGTCGGAGCGAACTCTCCCGAGGAATACGGCGACTACTTCGCTTGGGGCGAGACTGAGCCAAAGAAAAAATACAGATGGTACACTTACAAATGGTGCAGGCACTCAAAGAACAGGATTACGAAGTATTGCATTAACAGCAAATCCGGCAAGGTGGATAATAAGACGGAGCTTTTGCCTGAGGACGATGCTGCGACTACAAATTGGGGCAGCGAGTGGCAGATGCCAAGCTACAACCAGATAAAGGAGCTGTACAACAGCGAGTACACGACAAGCGAATGGACGACGCAGAACGGAGTGAACGGTATGCTGATAACAAGCAAAAGTAACGGCGACACCATTTTCCTGCCCGCTGCAGGCGAACATTACGGAAAGAGTCTTGAAAGAGCAGGAACGGAAGGCGACTACTGGTCGCGTTCGCTCGATGCGAGCTATGGCGGTAGCGGGTACGACCTGTACTTCAATTTTTGCAGTATCGACTGGAATAATGGCCGCCGTTGTTATGGGCGAAGCGTCCGACCTGTGCGAGTCAAAACGCGCTGAGAATATCTGATTGCGTTCAACGACAAAAGAAAACAAGGGCGGGCAAAGGCAAAATAAATAAAACACAATGCCCCACTATCAAGACATACAGAAACAATCCTTTTTCTCTCCTGACGGCACAATCCTTGCCCGCGGTCTCCGCATGGAGGAACTGAAAACAAAACTCAAAGAAATCTTCGGAGAATAAAAACAAACATAAACATGAAACAAACCATCATCACCATCCTGCTTGCTCTTGTTGCTGTAGCAGGGCAGGCCAAGGACATCGTCATCAAGCGTCCTGCATTCAGGTCTATTAGTTCAAACAGCCTCTGTCCTAAAAAGGTGGATCTGACAAAGAATGCAACGGTGGTGCATTTCTCCATGATGTGTGCCCATTGGCGCGACTGGAGTATGGACGGGGCACGGTTAATGTGCAACGGACAACAGTTCGCTTTCAAAGAAGGACGTATCATTACGCACGATGGCACGAAGGTATTGGCCGACGAGACATTTGAACTTGGCAAGCAGTATATAAAGAACGCTCAACAGGATTCGGTCATTCTCTATTTTGAACCGTTGCCAAGGGGAGCAAAGACTTTCGACTATATAGAAAACGACAAAGAAGGGACTTGGAAAGTCTATGGTATCCGCCTCGACAACCAACTTTACCCATTCATATTTCCTCCTTACAAGAAGCCAATAGATAATGGCGAACCGTTGAAGCCGTTGACGCTGAAGAATGGTGAGGCAACTGGCACTCTCACCTTGCATGGTGGCGGTGAATACTACTATTTCGGTGAGCCAAGCCGCGACCCTATCACAGGGCAGTATGAGAGTAAAAGCCAGTATAAGGATTCCACGCTTGTCTATTGTCATCCAGCCTGCATCGCAACACGCCCTGTGTTTGGAGGCACATTGGTAGATGATGGCATGTCCTTTGACTTCTGCCAGTTTCCGTTGATTCTCATTCCTGGCGAAACTTTTACGTTGGAAAGCGATGCCGCCGCATGTCTGGCTCGATGTTATGACTTTTTAGCAGGCAAGCCTGATCTTCACGACTGCTATCGAGTGGGAGGCACGCTGGGCGATCTTAATCAAGTGCTGTTGGAGAACGAGTTTTTACATTATCGCTATATTGATGGGACACCAGCTTACGCGGGACAGGACATTCCATTGTGGTGTGATGCTCTTTGGCAGAGTCTTGACACACTGCGTCAAGGTGTGGTGCAACGTCGGGGCTACACGCATCGTCAACAGGATTTCTTGCGCCTGCTCTTGGAAGACTATTATGTGCGGACTATTCAAGAACATACCTTGACCGATCCTCATGCCAAGGATTTGATGCTATTCCGCGATGGTCGCTCTTACTATCTACCCCTTAAATCCGAGCGTCTGCCTTATCTCGAAGCCAATGGACTCGACCACGGCGAAGTATATGAGATGCTGAAAGGTTTTGTTGAGGCAAAGAAGGTTGGAGAAAAAATGCGGCAAGGTGAGGTGCAGGCTGATAGCGTGATATTAGCAGCTCATCCTTACTTCCAGCCTGTACTCCGTGCCTTCAACGATACCACTCGTGTCTTATTGGAGCGTTTACGCTTTCAGGCTAAAGACCGAATGATGCCCACACCCGATGTGCCCGGTAACCAACTCCTTCAGACCATCGCTAACCAACATTCAGGTAAGGCCGTCTTCTTCGACTTTTGGGCCACGTGGTGTGGTCCTTGCATGAAGGGTATTCAGGCAATGGAGTCAATGAAAAAAGAATTGAAAGAGCGGGATGTCGTGTTCGTCTATCTGACCAATGAGAGCAGTCCAATAGACCAATGGAGTGAACAGGTCGTCCGCATCCCAGGCCTTCATTACCGCATACCTAATGCCTTATGGTCCGAGATTCCTGACTTGGATGCCATTCCACAATATTATCTCTACGACCGCCAAGGCAACAAGGTCTGGGAGCAGACAGGCTTCAGCGACAAAGTTCTGGAGGACATTAAAAAGGAATTGGAGAAAATCATCGGAGAATAAAAACAAACACGAACATGAAACAAACCATCATCACCATCCTGCTTGCTCTCGCCGCAGTCGCAGGGCAGGCACAAGAGTTCGCTCTCGTCGTGAGACGCGGGAGCCTCTTTCCTAATTAAACCTAACGCCCCCGCGCGTATAATACATAATAGGTATAAACCATGACATACCGACAAGACATACAGAAACAATCATCCCTCTCGACCCAGAAGGGGAGAGGGATGAGTATGTCATTCGCAGAACATCTGACGGAGCACATCTTGCAACTCAACTTGCTCGTCTGGTGCAAGTGTTGTAATCCTCTTTTTCAACCGACTTTTGTCAACCGTCCTAATCTGATCGGTAACAATTTCGCCGTCGCGTCCGTCTATTTGGCAGGCAACACGGAAAGGATAGCCATGGACTGCCGATGTGATAGGGATAATAATGACCGTAGCAAGATACCTGTTGAGTTCTTTGGGACTTACCACAACGCAGGGACGGACCTTCTGCATCTCAGCACCGACCGTCGGGTTGAGGTCAACCCAATAGATATCGAATTGCTCTACCATTGCCAGTCCTCCACCTTGTCGTCCTCGAACATATCGGCGGCAACCAATTGGTCATCTCCTTGCTTGTGTGCTTTGCGTGCCGCTGCAGACCAACCTTTCCGTACGGCAGACTTGCTTACTGGAACTTCGGGAAATACAGCCCGACGGATATCACGAAGAGCTGTGAGTGTCTTCTGCATCGCCACCTCGCTGTCGAAGATTGGATTAAGTTCGCGGAGTAGTTCCGCACGTAAACGTAATGTCGTCATAATGCACTTGTTTTATGGTTTCTGACAGCAAAGGTACGAAGAAAAGTTGAAAAGTTAAAAAGTTTAAGAGTTAAAACATCATAATAGACAAGAAATAAATAACATAACGTCGAACCCTCAAACGAAGAAAAGTGTCATGAGTCCATAAAAGAAATATCCATAATTATTTGGGTGTCATAGAGAATAATAGTAACTTTGCACCCAGTATATTGTGATTATGGAGCTATGACAGCTTTCTTGTAAACTTCCGAACAACGCCAAAATTTAGTTTCAAAAAGTAACACAAAGGAAGCTTGTCTGCTTGCTCACACCAATGGTGTGGGCATTGGCGGTATAGGCATCTTTGTGTTGGCTGATTGGCGTTGGCCAGGAAGTTTTGTCGTTAATGTACCAATAATGCCCCACTTTTTTTCTAAAAATCACAATACGTACATTATCAACAAGTTTTGTCTAATAAGGTTGAAAGAGAATTAAGAATATGAATTACAATAACGACGAGGATAGCCTCGATGAATTGAATCGCCTGCTTGAACGGCTGCATCAAGCAGGCTACGACAAGCATTTCAGCCACCTCCAAATAGTATATGTATCGCCAGGTGCACAGCACGTGGAAAAGATTGAAACGCAAAGAATAGAGGCCCGTCCCCCAAGTCCTCCCCAAAAGGCAAGGGGAGAAGATAACACTAAAGAAGCCAATAGCCTACCTAACGAACTCCGTACCGAGGAAGCAATGGTACTATTGAGGAAGGCGCGGGAGGCGGGATATGTCGACGAGAACTTTCAGCCTACAATCTCCCGAACGCTTTCGGCCATTCTGGCCTACGAGATGGCTGTTCGGCTGGATATAACAGAGAAGTGGAAGACTTTTGAAGAAGCATGGAATCGGCGTAATATGTATCGCGACTATTACAAGGCTCTCAATATGCAACAGGCGTTAACGTTTCGGGATGAGATAAAGCGTATTTTCCGGTAAAAAACAACACATTCAGGGGTGGGTTGTACCCGCTACATGTAGCAGGCATGTAGCGGGTTTTATTTTCTGAATACCCATACCTTTGCAGCAGGAATTCCAAACATCGGGGTTTCTGCTGCTTTTCTTTTTCGTGAGGTGAGCGGCAGTCAAAAACTGAGCACGGCTCCGAGGGCACGAGAAGAAGTTCGCCTTTCTATATCATCGTGCAAGTGCTGGAAGGGCATTTTAATTACATTATTAAATTATGTTTTTATTATGCAACACAGACTTGTGCATGGATGTTAAGACACTCCTGCGCACAGACAGAGTGACTAGGATTGG
>JAEEGL011560763.1_pt1 | contig 12831 bp, 8 predicted proteins | sample 9134231 | NCBI WGS metagenome assembly JAEEGL01 (sample SAMN16246548, study PRJNA631951) | gut metagenome | biome: gut microbiome; feature: rumen; material: fiber-attached | host: Bos | place: Iran: Karaj | collected 2018-10
CGTGGCCACCCTGGGGTCGCGGCGTATCTTCACGGCAAAACCTTCGTTCGCCTGGTCGCACTCGCAAAGCGACGTTACGAAGAAGCGGTTCTTGACGGCAATCCACTTGCTTGGCGACGCGATGTCGATGTTTCTCACGACTGGCTGCCCTTCCGCCTTTGCAGGGCCTCCGCAGCCAAATCCGCCCGAGACAGACCCGCGCAGAAAAGCCTTGATGTTGTCGTCGTCCGAATAGTGGACGGCCTTGCCCTTTGCGGCTGGATCGGTCGGCATCGAGTCGATGGAAAGGACGTCGTTCTTCGACGCGCCAAGGTTCATCACGCCGAGCGACACCTTGTTTTCAGCGGCCTTCGGAGATGCGAATTCCTCGACAAGCTCGATTGCGTAGTCGGGATTCAGCGTAATCTTTCGCGTGACGGCGGCATTTGCGAACGTCACGGAATTCTCCGTGCGCTCCTTGATTTCGTATGCGGCATTCGCGGGAAGCCCGTCGACGCCGGAAAGCGCCATCATCGGATTCTCCGAGAAGTCGAGGACAGTCTCGGGATTGCTTTCGTCCGCTTTGCCCGGGAACTGCCTGTAGTCGCTCAGGGTTATCTTCTTGACGACTGCGCCCCATGTGGAAAGCGTGACGGTCTCCTGCGCGTTCGAAAGCACGACAAACGACTCGGGCACGTCCGGGATTGCCGGAGCTGGCGCCGGCTCGGCCTTTGCAGGTGTCTTCTCTTCAGAAGCCGGCTTTGCAGCCGCCTCTGCGGCTTTCTTCGCGGCAGCCGCCTTTGCCGCGGCCTGCGCAGCAACCTGCTTCTTGGCGTATTCGGCAGCTTCCTTCTTCTGGTTCGAAATCGAGTTCCAAACCCACCAGCAGAGGAACAGCCCCAGCAGGATGCAGATAATCTTTTCGCTCTTGTTCATCTCTTTTGTCCTCTCAGGCCCCGCTTCCCGGACCGCTTCCCGCGGCCTTCGGTCTGCGCAGCCAAAGCCCATCTCTCCACTTCCCCTTGGGCGGCACCGGGTCATACCCGTGGGGGCCGAATGGACGGCACCGCATCAGCCTTGCACATGTAAGAAGAAAGCCCCTTGCCGCTCCATGTCTCTGTATCGCCTCGATCGAGTAGTTCGAGCAGCTTGGCTCGAACCTGCAGCATCCGGTGAACAGCGGGGAAAGAACCACCTGATAGGCCCTTACCGCAATTACCATTGCACCGCTTACGATCCTCGACATTTTTGCTGGCGCCTGCGAAGCCCTAGCTCCCCTTCTGCGCCAATTTCAAGTTGCAGCTGATCCTCAGCAGCTCTTCCCGCACGTCGTTCGTACGCTTGCCGCCCAGCGACGACCTTCCGGCCAGTATCCAGTCGCAGTCCACCGGAAGGTCCGGTGCCGCCAGCCTGAATCCTTCGCGGAGAATTCGCTTCGCGCGGTTGCGGTCCACTGCCTCGTGAAAGCTCTTTTTTGAAACAATGACGCCAGCCATACGGCCGGCGTCCTCGGAACGCAGGATCCACGCGCTGAACAGACGGCCGCGAACGGCGCGCCCCCGGTCGAAGACGCGTTTGTACTTCGAGCCGGGCAGACGCGTGGACATCCCGTGCCTTAAACCTGTGTCAGGCGCTTGCGGCCTTCGGCCCTGCGGTTCGCGAGAACCTTGCGGCCTCCCTTGGTGGCCATGCGGGCGCGGAATCCGATTTTCCTTTTCCTCTTGATTTTCGAGGGCTGCCAAGTCATCTTCATTTGTGTTGCTTCCTTCCTTTGTCAAAAACAGGCTTATAGTATATCATTCAGACGGCGCTAATGCAAGTGCAACATTGGAAAAACGAGAAAAAATGTCCGCTTTGAATGGTTTGAACGAGTGAAAAACGTCAGTCCTGAGGGGTTGAAGGCGCGGGCGAATCGGTTTTGCCAGTTTTGAACTTAATCAGGCCCCAGAAGAGCGTATGGCGCGTCGAGCCGTCCTTGCGCGTCTCGTTCGTGTAAAACGTCCAGAACGGCGCCCAGTTGCGCTCCGTGCCGCCGGAATGCCTGATGGGGTTCAACTCCAGGAAACGGCGGCGTGTCTCGCCGTTTTCCGTGGCAGACGCATAGAATGGCCATATCCGGAAGTATGAGGACCGGAGACTCATGGCAGGCGCAGATTCTGCGGAATCGTCCTCCTTGGCGGTTTCCGCGCCCTTTTTGACTCCTGATTCCTTGGGTTTCACCCACAGGTCCTCGTCTGTGTAGAACGGGAAGAGAGAGAAGCGCTTTTCAAGCGTCCTCTCAGTCTCAAGCCGTGTACGCTCGACAAGCTTCCATCCGATGCGCCAGGTGTGCTCTTCGGCGGCTGGAAGAGACTCGTCGCCGTTCTTGGACGAGAACGGAAATCCTGTAATCTGCTCGTACAGCGGCCAGACTGAAATCCGGTTGCGCTCGCGGCCGAGCTCTATGTCCACAAGCGGCCACGGAAGGCGCCAGCGCCGCGTGATGTCGGTCTTCGCGTATGAGAAGAACGGCGGGAGGAAAAGAGCCTGGAATTCGCGCTCGCGGCTCACAGTGCCGTAGAGAGGCCAGAACATCCAGGAATAGCCGGCTCCGGAAGTGTCCCTGTCGCTTTCGTAGGACGCCCATGTGAACAAAGGCCAGAGCGTGTACCAATGGTCGCTTTCGCGCTTTCTCGAGTGTCCGTAGAAAGGCCATATGCCGAGCGAGTCGCGAGGCGAGTCGGTCCACGAAACAAACGGCCAGCAGACGGAGTGCGTACGGACGCCCTTGATCGAGTAGTCCGTGTATATGGGCCAGAAGACGAAGTGGATGTCGTCCATGAACAGCAGGTGTGGATGCGTTCCGTAGAACGGGAAGAGGCCCCAGTAGGTCAGGTCGTCACGTGTCCGTCCGTTGAACCATATCGGGAAGATGCAGAACGAATGGTCCAGCAGCGAGCCGTCTTCGTTGTACCGCCTGTCGCCGTAGAAGTTCAGTGCGCGCCACCAGCTCGCGTTGTTGTGGTAGTGAACTGTCGCAAGCGGCCAGAGGAAGTCGTATATCCTGGTGTCCGACGCCGGGTCGTTCACCTGCGAATAGAACGGGCGGACGGCATAGAACGACGCCTCAGGGTATTCGTCGCCAAACGACACGAAGCGCTGTTCGTAGAAAGGCAGGAAGCGGAACTGCGACTCGGCCGAGACCGTTGTCGTCACGCGCGAAGCCTCGAGGTCAGAGCCGTGCGAAGCCATCGCCGCCGCGGCGAATGCGGCGACGACAGCGTGTTTCACATATCCCGACCGTGTCAATTGACGCCTCCTCCCGATGGCCTCACTTGGCCTTTGCGGCCTCGGCCGCTACCTTGTCGAGTTCTTCGCGGTCGAAGTCGGAAAGCTCCTTCTTGCGCGACTGCAGCGTCCTGAGCGCGCCCTTGGCGCTCATGGTCTTGCCGTTCTTGAGAAGCACCTTCACGAGCGTTATCTGCATGCGCAGATCCTCCTGCGCCGCGTTCTGCTTGCAGAGGTCGATAGCCTTGCGGAGATACTCCTCGGCCTTGGCCAGGTCCTTGTTCTGGTCGATGAGCGTGGAGGCGTAAGTCTCCCAGGCGACGTAGAGGTTGGGGTCGGAAGTTACGGCCTTGTTGGCATAGCGCTCGGCCTCCTCGAGGTGCCCTTCGCGGCGAAGCACTTCCGCGAGGTCGTTCTCCGCTGCCGCAAACGGCGCCTCGTCGGAAACGGCGACGCGCAGGAACGTCTCGGCGTGGCCGTACTCGCCCTGGCCGAGGTGCAGCGACCCGAGCACGTAGTTGGCAAGCTGGTTCTTGCGGTTCTGGCGGAGCACGAGACGCGCATGGTCGCGAGCAAGGACCTTGTCGTCAAGCGCGATGTCCTGCTGCAGCAGCATGTCCGCCACCGGCTTGGCCGAGGGCTGGAGGTTGAATGCCGCGAGCAGCGCGTCGCGCGCCGTCTTCCTCAGCCCCTGTCCGTTGCCCTTCTTGAGCCTGATCTCCTCGTCCGCCCGCTTGAGGAACACGAGCGCACGCGTGACCTGCAGGAAGTAGTTCTTCGGGCCGCCGGCAATCGTCTCCATGCGGGGAATCACAACCCGCTCCAGGTCGTCGATCGTCTTGGTCCTTATCTTGTCGTCCTTCGAGGCATCGGCCTGCTGAAGCATGACCTGGGCAAGAAGGCCCCATGCCTGCATGTCGTTCGGATTGAGGTCCGTTGCCTTCTGGAGGGAGATGCGAGCCTGGTCGAGGTCGTGGTTCATCATGTGGATGATGGCCCATTCGACGTTGGAGGCCTCCTTGTTCGGAGCCTGCTCAACTGCCTTTGTGAGATAGGCCTGGGCTTCCTCGATGGCACCGGACCGCATCGAAAGGCGAGCGAGTCCGAGCAGCGCATCACGGTTGTTTCCGTCGTTGTCGAGGACCTTGAGATATGCCTCGCGCGACTTCTTCGTGTCTCCGCCCATTGCGTAGATCGAGGCCATTATGTTGGCCAGGCCCGACTGACGCTCGGCGGGCACGAACGGAAGCGCGCGGCGCACCTGCGAGATGGCGGCGCCTGTCTGGCCGGACAGCGCCCAGCCGTATCCCATGCGCGCGAATATCTCCGGCGAGCGGATGTACCCGTAGAAGCGCGAAAGAGACCACAGCACATAGCGCTTGTTGGGGTTGTCGACCAGGGCCTTGATCTCCTTCTCGATCTCGCCCTTCTTCGCGACGGCCACCCTCACTCCGGCACGGGCCATCTCGAACTCGTTGAATAGCGCGCACACGTTGTCGGGGTCAATGGTCTTCCGTACGAGCTCGTACAGCTGGAACGCCTCGTCGTTCAACTCGAGGTCCTGCAGCGTTACGCCGAGGTTGTTGCCGATGAAGCCGATGTGCCTGCGGAGATGCAGGCGCAGACGCGCGACAGGGTCGTCCACTTCGGAAAGCGATTCGCCGCGCCTGCGGTAGAGAGGCTTCTCCAGACGCTTCCAGAGGTCTACGAAGTCCGCGTAGGCCTTCTTGCCGTCGAAGTCCTTGATGTTGGCTATGCCCGAGAAGAATATGCCGTCGGGAACGGGCGTCTGCTGCGCAATGAACCAGAAGTCGGGAATGCCCAGCACCGCCGCCTTGGAGCCGACGTCCGGATCGCCGCCGAACCAGTCCTGCACGAATGGATTCACGCCGACGGACGCAGATGCCTTCAGGTCACCCTTGGTGCTCTTGAGGCCAGCCTCGTCGATCATGGCCGCAATGCCCTTGAGGTAGGACTCGTCGTCTTCACGGTCAAGGCACACCAGGTTGAGCTTTTTGCCCTGGACGTCGGCGAGTATGCGGAGGTGGTCGTCAAGGACGCCCTGCGTCACGAGCCAATTGCGGTCGCCCAGGCGATCGAGGACCTCCTTCGCGCAAAGGTCGGCGAACTCGCCGCGGTCGCGCCCGCAGTTGAATGCGTTTACGATGGACCCGAAGAAGACGGCGGCGAGCATGACTACGGTTGCAATGGCGCCAAGCGGCTTTGCGACGGCGACGACTCCTGGCGCGCCGTCGTATTCGTCGACCTTGACGGTAACGCGCCACAGAAGCGTCCAGTAGGCGGCAAGATAGCCGGCCGTTATCGCGCTGAGCGTGCCCACTGCGACGGGCAGCGTCGTGGGGAGGCCGGCCTTAGCCGAGAGCCTCATGAGCTCCAGCGGCGAAGCAGGCGTCATCGTCGCCGCTATGACGCACCCCGTCATCGCGAAGTGGAACACGTACTGGCTTACGGAGCGCTCGCTGCTCAGGCCGCGGAACGCGGCGAAGCCGCACGCCACGAACGGAAGAACCGCGATCAGCAGAGGGCAGAGCCAGGCGGGCCTCTGGTACCAGCTGCGCACCTCGGCCGTCTGCTGGCGCCAGAAGTCGACGGCAACATCCATCGGCGACATTCCAGACTCGCCGTACGCCATCGCGTAGGGCGTGGTGGAGAAGCTCTGCATGACCGAGCGCGTGTACAGGGCGAAGGCGGCAGCCGCGACGAGCGCGAACACGCCAAGCGCCGCAATGGACAGCTTCCCGCGTCCGCGGAAGGCAGCCGCCACGAAAATTCCCATGATCGGTGCGAGCGGTATGAATATCACGGACTCAACGGCCCCGACGCCGAGCATGACGGCGGCGACGATCGTGATGGGCCATGCCAGTTTCTCGTTCCGGAACATGAACGGCAGAAGGGAAAACATCGCAAGAGCGAACATCACGTCGAATATGCGGCACTCGAGATGCGTCGAAGCCTGCCAGATCGGAACGCCGAACACGAACAATGCGCCTGCTACGACAGATGCGATGTCGGCGGCAAGGGCGGCATGCGGCAGCACGTTCTCGTGCGAAACCATGGAGAGGACGAACGCGCGCACGAGCCGGCAGACCATCACGGCCGAGAGGATTCCGCATATCATCGAGAACATGTTCATGCGGACCACAAGCGACGACGGGAACGAGAGCCCGCCGACAAACCTGACGAACGCGCCCCAAACAGGATGGAGCGGGCTCTTGAGTATGTCCAGTCCTGTCCACGACGTAATCGCAGCAGCCGACTCTCCTGGGAACGCGTAGTCTGCCAGGGTCATCGAATACACGAGCAGGGCAACAAGGCCCACGCACCCGGCGATGATCCAGCCGCGTCGTTCATGAATGTTCACTTCTTCTGTTGACATGTAGTCTTCTCCTGTTGTTGATTTTCAGGCCTTCTTCTCGGCCTTGCCTTTCCTTCCCCCCCACGCTGCAACGCAAAGCATCGCAAGCACTAACGCGCAGCAGAAAGCACAGCAGCGGTGCGACGCAAGCAGGAAATGCTGTCCTGCGTCGCCAAACACGGTCATCATCGGCATGACGGCCGTGAAGATTGTCCCTGCGCCGAAAACGGCCAGCGCAAGGTAAAGCCATGGATGAGATGCCGCGTGTTCGCCTCCACGCAGCGCGAAGATGCCCGTCGTGGCGAAGGCAAATGCGCCTCCGGCGACCATGTGGAACACGAGGAGCCAGCCTGTCATGCCGCCCCATAGCCAGCCCAGAAGCCCGCTCAGGCAGAGGTAGGCGACAGACGACGCAAGCATCAGCACGAGCATGACGCGGACGATCTTCCAGTTGGCGACCTTCCCGCGAATGCCCTTGAGCGCTGCAGGAACCGCGACTGCCGCCGCTGCGGCGGCGAAGATGCAGGCGAGCGCGAACACGACCCAGAGAAACACCTTGAAGAACGGCCTCATCATGAACGTGAACCCAAACACGCGGTGGTAGAGCCCATTGAGCTCCATTGCCTCGTTGCGGACAATTGCCGCGCCTTCGTCGACAAACCCTGCAATCGGGCCTGTTGGGACGATCTTCCCGAAGAAGAACGACGAATCCTCGGTGTGGCACTCCGCGCACCGCTGCGGCGCGGAGCCGAGCGCCTGCCCCGCAGGACGCACGTCATGGCCGACCGGCCAGGCGATTGGCGTCGCGATGTCGCCGGTGGAGTGGTAGAGCTTGCCGTCCTTCACTCCAAATATGCAGCCTTGCGCGACGTAGCGGTAGTCGGGCCCCATCTTGTCAAGCGCCGCCCTGACCATCTCCTCCGTCAGCGGATGCTCTTTGTCGTCCTTCAGGCGCAGGTACTGCGCACGCGTGTACTTGTCGAAGAGCGGGACGTATTCGTCCTTGCCGTCCTTGAAGAATCCAATCGTGAGGTCGCCTTCCGCAGGCACAGAGTTGAAGTCCTTCTTCACGTGCAGGCCCAGGTCGCCGCCGTCCTTGTCGCGCTTCGGGTGAATCTCCCTGTACTCGAAGAAATACGACTCGGGTTTTCCGCGGCGAAACGCCACCGGGATGTCGCGGCACTTCTCCGGCAGGATCGTGGCGATCGACTGGAGCACGTCGCAGAGCTTCTTGTTGACCTTGGCAAGCGCCTCTGGGTCTTTTTCAGGCACATCCTCTGTCCATAGCGGAAGGTCTCCGTCCTTCGTGCGGAAGAACAAGCCTTCTTCCGTGAGGACAGCGTCGCCCGGGCGGTTGGGGTTCGAATTGAGCGCATCAAGCGCCGCCTTGACGCGCTGTACTGGAGTGAGCGCATCGCCGGCGAGCTCCGCGGCTGTCTCGGGCCTTATCGGCTCGAGCGTGCCGTTTGCCCCGACCTTTGCGAAGAACGCCGGCCACATGACGCGGTTCGGGCGGATCTTGCCGTCGAGGTCTTTTGAGAACACAGGCTCCAGTATGTATGGCGCGTCTGTCGCCCACTGGGCCTTCCCGTATATCCCTATGCGGTTCGCGCGCGACGTGCGAACCTCCGCGAGTCGTCCGTCCTTCGTCACGCCGGAGTGGCACACCGTGCACGCAAGCTTCTCGAAGTGGACGATGGGGAATCCCGTGTGCTTTGGCCTTGGACCGCGGAGCTTGCCCTTGGAGTCGCCCTTCGTGTGGCACTCTGCGCAGGAAGTCGTCGTGATCCTGTGGTCTATGCCGCAGGTGTGGCAGTCCGTGCAGGAGAGCCCTGCGCGGAGATGGACGTCTCCCTGTATGTCGTGTGCCGCCATGCCCTTCTCCGTGACGGAATGGCATGCGAGGCAGTTCTCGTTCCTCGGGCGTCCGACATGGAGGACGGTTCGTTCCTTGTCGTCGAACTTGGATACGTCGTAGTGCATCTCCTGTGGGACCTGGAACACGCGGTCGTCGGGATTGGCTCCGCGCATGGGCGACCAGAAGGACGGCAGGCGCGAGTTCATGCCTTCGACGTCGGCAATTCCGAGCGCTGCCGACATGGCGCCCGAGAAATTCTCGCGGAGTATCTGGCGCGCCCATTCGGAGTGGTCGTACTCGGTGGTGTTGGCGTGGCAGGCGAAGCAGTTCGGCTCAAGCGGGCCTGTGACGTACCAGCGGTTGAGCGGTCCAGACTTCTCTGAGATGCTGCGCTCGTCGCTGGCGATTCCGCCGCCAGGGAAGTGACGGCCGAAGTCGCGCGTCCACTCCCAGTAGCCCATGCCTATCTGCAGCGGGTGATATGCTCCGCCCTGGGCGCGGAGCGAGAGCGGTAGCTGCGTCCCGGTCGTCCAGTCGACCTTGAACCACGGCTCGACGGTCACGGACGGCTTTGCCTCGTCCTTGTCGAGTCCCGTCCTGAAGTGCGATGCGCCCTTCATCGCGGCCAGGTCATGGCACTGGGCGCATGTCTTTGCCGTTGACAGCGCGCGCGGATCCGATTCGCGTGGGCTTACCGTATCGCCGTCCGCGTCCAGAAGCGCTATCTTGTGCACCGGCACGTTCCTGCCGCCGTTCCAGTGCGACGGTACCGCCACGGCCGAAAAGGCCGCCAAGGCTAGTGCTGCAAGTGTCGTTTCCCTGACCACGAGGCACCTCACTGTTTCTTTTCGACATCCTTGGTGGCAAGCGAGAACGACCACACGTCGGACTCGCGGCAGATGTCGATCACCTTCATTAGATTCTCGTAGGGCGTGTCCTTGTCGGCGCGGATGACTACCGGCTGCCCGGGGTAGATGCTCACCACGCGCTTGAGGCGCGTGGCAAGATCCTCTGGCGACAGCTGGTGCTGGTTCACCGTCACGGACCCGTCCTTTGCGACGTTGAGGATGATCTCGCCCGGCATGCGTTCGGGCGCCGTGGCGCTCTTTGCCGTCGGGAGAGTCAGCTGGACTTCGCACTCCCACTGCGAAAACACGCTGGTGGTGACGAAGAAGCAAAGCAGCAGGAAGACGACGTCCATCATGGCCGTCATCTGGAACTGCGGCAGCGCTGGTTTTGTCTTCTTTCTGAAGTTCATGTCTGGTCACCGGCCTTTCGAGACCATCGCGTCCACCACTTCCGTGGCGGCGTTTTCAAGCTCGTCCGTCCTGCGCGCGACGCGGCGGCGGAAGAACGCGTATGCGACGAGGACCGGAATCGACACGACGAGGCCGAACACCGTTGTGATGATCGCCTGCGAGACGCCCTGCGCGAGGACGACGGGCTTCGCGGTCGCGACGTCGTTGGCTACTCCGCTGAACGCCTTGAACATTCCGAGCACAGTGCCGAGCAGACCGACGAGGGGCGCGATAGTCGCTATGTCGAGGAGATACTCGACTGTCGCGCTCATCCGCCCGGCGGCATGCGCCCCAGCCGTTTCGACTGCGGCGTTGATGCGCTCGAGCGTTGCCCCTGGCATGGTCACCGCGAGCACGCCCGCCAGCGCGACGTCCGCCAGCGCGGAGCTGGAGCGCTCGCAGAGGCGCTTCGCCTCGGCAGCGTCGTTGTTGTGGAGGGAATTGAGTATGTCCGACAGCAGTGCGGCAGGCGTAATCGCGCCGCGGCGATGCGCCATGAAAAGATACAATATAAGCGCGAGGGCGATGACGCTCATGCCCAGCAGGACCCACATGAGGCTGCCGCCGTACTCCCAAGCCTGCATCAGCGTGATGCTCTGTTCCACTGTCTGTTCGTTCATTTTGCTGTTCCCCTTGAAGCAGATGCTGTTGTTGTTTTAAGACTGCCTGTAGCCGATTATGGCTTGAGAAGTTTCCTCTTGCAGGCCTCGATGGCGTCGGAGCGCGCCATCACGCCGGACGCCGCCTCGCGGATCGCCTTGTCGTAGAACCCGTAGTCGAGCCCGCCTGTCGTGCCCTCGTGCGTCTTTGCCGCCACCGCTGCGTCGGGATCCTCGGACTCGAGACGCTCGAGGTGGTCGCGCACTTCGTGGTACGCCTCGCGCCATGGGGTCCCGTCGGCGACCATCCTCAGCGCGACGTCCGTCGCGAAGACCCCGGGGATGAAGCCCGCGCGGAGCTTCGCCTCGTCGACATCCATGCCGTCCACTATCTTCGCGAGTATGCGCAGCGTGGTGCGAGTGATCGACAGCCCCTTCATGTAGAGGCCCTTGCAGTCCTGGAGGTCGCGGTTGTAGCCGCCGGGCATTGCGTGGAGCATCGAGAGCGACGCCGTCGCAAGCCCGAGCACCTGCGCGGACTTGGAGCGGACGAGCTCAAGCACGTCCGGATTGTACTTCTGCGGCATTATGGAAGAGCCTGTGCAGTACTCGCGAGGGAGCCTGAAGTACGCGAACTCGGGCATGGAGAAGAGTATCACGTCCTCGGCAAGGCGCGAGAGGACCGCCATCAGCTGAGCCAGGGCGGAGAGGAGAGCCGCCTCGTCCTCGCCCCGCGCCATAGAGGCGCCGAAGACGTTGTGCAGCGGGCGCTTGAAGCCAAGCAGCTCGGCGGTGCGGCGGCGGTCTAGCGGGAGCGGAACGCCGTACCCAGCAGCCGAGCCGAGCGGGCAGCGGTCGTTCATCTCATAGGCCGCCTCGAGGGGCGCCATCTGCTCCAGGATCATCTCCGCGTGGCCAGTAGCCCACACGCCAACGGAGCTCGGCATGGCGGGCTGGAGGTGTGTGCGGCCCACCATCGGCACGCGGTCGTGCTTCTCGCCGAACTCGCAGAGCGCAGCGGCCAGGTCGAGCGCCTCCATCTCAACGGCGAGTATCTCCTCGCGGATGTGGAGACGCACATCGACTGCAACCTGGTCGTTGCGGCTGCGCCCGGTGTGGATCTTCTTCCCGAGGTCGCCGAGCTTTTCCGTAAGGAGCCGCTCAACGGCCATATGGACGTCTTGGTCGCTTTCGAGTATCCTGAACTTCCCCTCGCGCGACATGCGCACCACGGCAGCCAGCTCGGACCGCACGCGGGCGGCCTCCTTCTTGGTGACGACCGGCGGCTTGACGGGCATCTCGGAAAGCATGGTGACGTGTGCGGCAGTGCCGAGGCAGTCGCACTCAGCGAGCTCGAGGTCAAGCACAGGATCGTCGCCCACGGTATAGGCGAGCACATCTGGGTCTACCGCGCCGGTAATTGTCTTTTTGTTCTTCATCTCAACTACAGTATTTTTTTAGTCTCGTTGCGGCTGTTATGCCGTATGCTCAGGTTCCAAAATTCTCCAGGGCCTCTTTGTAGGCAGCTCCAAGAAGCGCCTCGGCCTCGTCCAGCTTCGTTGTGAGCGAATCCTTGTCTTCGCCAAGCGCAAGCGCGCGCAGAAAGCGGACGTGGCTCTTGGCGGCGTTCACAAGCTTCTCGCTCCTTCCGATCACCGTAAGCTCCAGTCCCCTCAGCCTCATGTAAGCCGCCACCCTCACGACAGGGTCGGACGCATACTTGACCGCCAGCCGGAAAGGCATCGCCTTTCGGCCGTCGGGGAAACTGACGTCGAAAAACGACGGGTACAGCAAAAGACGGGAGGAGAATGTCCGCACGTCTTCGGGAGTCGACTGTCCGGGAACGAGCACGGCCTGGCGCAGCTTCAGCATGTGGTTGTCGAATGCCGCGTCCTGCGACTGAGGGTCTGTCTCGCCGGTGAGGAGGCTCAGCATCGAGGAATTGTCCCACTCCTTCGCCTTGGCCAGCCGCTCCACCATCTCGACAAAGACCGTCTTCGTGGTCTCCTTGCTCCCTTCGGCTATCTTGTGCTCCAGCATCCATTTCACCATGAAGCCGCACAGCGATGACCCGCGGTCCGTGTCGAACTTGAGCGATGAAGGCATGTTCGGGAAGAACGGCATCTCGCCGGACTGCCACAGGTCAAGCGCGTCAAGGCGGTCGAACAGCGAGAACGATTCGTCCGTGACGCGGGAAAGCCCATGTGCGACCCATTCAGGCACTTCCTTGAAATCCGCCCCGCGCTCTCCGGCGGCAGCGTCGGCGGTGCGCGAAGTCCATGCGCGAAGATATGCGGCTGCGATCTGGCGGCTGAACGTGTCGAGGTCGGAAAAGCCGGGGCTTGGCAGGTACATCCGCGTGACCACGGAGCCTGAGTTGTTGCGCTCGACCCTGCACACCACGCTTGTGTCCTCGTTAGTCCCGGCGCCGACGTGGATGACAAGTCCCACGCC
>JAEEGL012663673.1_pt1 | contig 12831 bp, 13 predicted proteins | sample 9134231 | NCBI WGS metagenome assembly JAEEGL01 (sample SAMN16246548, study PRJNA631951) | gut metagenome | biome: gut microbiome; feature: rumen; material: fiber-attached | host: Bos | place: Iran: Karaj | collected 2018-10
GTCCGCATCCTCGAGAAGATTGACGGGATGGTTTTTGGAATAATTCTTCATAGGCCGGTTGACGCCGAGTGCCGGAAGCTTTTTCTGCCAGTACTGGGAGAACTGCTTTTTCGCTTTCTGATACCACACCGCCTGCCCGCCGTGCACGTCGGGAACGTGACCGAGCATCATGCCGACGGTCGGGTCATTCTCACGGAAGAATTTCTTCAATTCCTCTTCCGGGGAAAGGTTGGATGATTCGTTTGCCAATAGTATATCCTCCATCATATCCTCCATCAAGAACGTGTGTTCATTATTGTAACACGAACAGGCGTTCTTTGTCAAGGGGGAAAGGTGAATTTCCTGAAATATTGATGCTGAGAATTGGGCGGGAGGAGAATCTCTTTCTTTGACAGCGGCGCAATGATTGGGATATACAACAGGCGGGGGAAAGACGGTTTTTTCAGTTGCTGATTGTTATTCAAACCAGAATGATTCCAGACTGCAGTCGGATGCTTTTATGACGAACAGTACAGTGTGATTCCCGGAAGGTACATAGGAGAGAGCGGCGCGGAATTCCTTGAAGTCGAATTCGTTTTTTCCTGTATATCTGAGCTGACATACAGCCGCCGGATTCTCATTCAGATGATCAAGATACATTTCTATTGAGCCGGGTTCTTTTCTGTAAACGGATGCTCTGAGTATTACTTTTGTTACCGGTTTGTAAAAGTCAACGTCTTCGTATATCAGATACGCTCCCTTCTGCATATGACCGACATGATATATTCCGTCGGTGCTTTTGAGCGGATGGAATCCATTTCCCGCGGAATACTTCGCGGCATAATTTTTTCGTGAAATATCAATAGGCGGAAACTGGCTTCTCGCCGTTTCAAATACGAGAAGATTGTGCACTCCAAGAGATCCGCCGATTTCCGGGATATAGGATTCATCCACATAGGCAGCAATATATTCGCCGGAATCAATGGCGTTCTTTACGAAAGTCACCACGTCAATATGCCATTTTTTAATCGTATCCGGATCGACCCATTCCTGATACAGAAACGGCATCCCTGTATAGATATTCTGGGGTATATAAGTAAACAGCCAGCCGTTCGCCCAGCGAAGCTGGACGCAGTTTTCGTGGATCCATCCCTCATACTGCGGATAAGCCAAAAGCACGTTATACGTGTGTGCTTCATGGAGGTACGCTGTATCAAGGACAATTATATTCGGTTTTGGTTCGCCTATATCTATCCCAATCTCAGCTTCATTGAGAGCGGAAACGGAGATATTGTCATGTCGAAGATCCGTCAAGGGTTTATCAGTCATCATGCATCCTTTGTCTATGAAGATGTATGCCGGGAAAAAATGTGGGAGCTGAATGCAGCCGGTACATGGGACTTCCATTTCTCTAAAATCGGTCGCTATTGGGACAGCAACATCGAAATCGACATTGCTGCTCTCGATCCGGACGGAAAAAATCTGATCCTTGGCGAATGTAAATACTGGACTGATCCGGTTGGAATCAATGTTCTGTCCTCGCTGGAAGAAAAAGCAAAATCTGTAGCCTGGAATATACAGAGCCGCCACACCTACTATATACTGTTCGGCGCAAACGGATTCACACCGGAACTGGAAGCATATGCAAGCAAACGTCCGGATGTCCCGCTGCTCAAGTAAAAATCCTCCAAACGCGAAAAGCACCTTCGCCCGGGAGTCGATTCCGGACGAAAGGTGCTTTCGTTTCCTCTTGAGAAGGTTATTCGGTTGTGAGATCTTCATCCGGCAGCTCTGTCGGCTCTGTATCATCTGCAACGGAATCTTCGCCGTCCTCAAGGTCCACGTTCTTCAGATCTCCGATATATAGAGTCTTACCGAACGCTGCAAGCAGCTTGAGTACCGTACTCATGTTAGGAGTGTTGATACCGTGCTCGATCCGCGCGATCATCGGCTGCCGGACGCCGCTCATATCAGCCAGTTCATTCTGCGACAGATTATTATGCTGCCGCATATGAACAATTTCTTTTATAATCTCTTCACATAGCTCGTATGATGAACTTTTCTTTGGTGTGTTGATCTCCTTTCTGACCTCCTCAAGGTCATATCCCATTACATTTATACCGGTCATAATAATTTACTACGCTCCTTCAGTATTTCGGACAGAAACAAGCCCGGGCGACTGTTAGCAGCCGCCCGTTCATCGGTCGTCATTCTACTTTACATCCATCCGACCACATTATACCACACCTCAAAAAAAATATCAATACTAAAATGTTATAAAATATATTGACAAATCATACCATGTATGATATAATACAATCGATCAGATGGAATATTGTCCAACAAGTTCCATAAAAGACAGATCAGTTCACCTTATAGAAAGGGAGTGAGATGAATATGGTAATCGAACTGAACCGCCTTACATGCCATCCTATGCCTACGCCATCGGTCGACATTCTGATCCATACCCTACCATATCCGATCAAGCGTATTCATGTTGGCGCATAGGTTGGCTGTAAGTTGTTCGTTTTGACTTGCAGATCAGTCTATGCGCTTTTTCTGTTTTCTTTATTCATTTTTATTAAGGAGGGTATATTTATGGTAAAAGCAAAAAGAAAATCTCTGTCGTTAGTGGTTGTTGCAATGTTATTGGTATGTGCACTTATCCTTCCGACATATGCCGCATATATCGCATGCTACGAAGATGATTCTACATCCCAAGCCTCTTTGATAGTTCTCGCATCTATTCAAGGTCACACCAATAGCAGCGGGAATCGCTTCATCAGAGTTTATGCAACAAATCGCTTCGACCCAGTTGAAGGGCTCACCCCTATTTGTAATTATTTGATGATGTCAATTAATGTAACTGGTCTCGCGAACGGTCAAAGTCTTTACAAATCTGAAATGGTTTCTCTTTCCGACTATATGTTTGTAGGATCCAACATAGATGAAAACGATAATGTTTCTTACTTGTACGGCTCCTATACAGCCTATTTTCCTAACTCTAGTATAAGCTTTAACATCCCGAACACCTCGATAACTTGTTGGGACTAATAGCATAGTTGCTTATTTAACTGATGTTTAAAATTTAGTGATTCATAGCCAATAGATATTAGACTCAAATTCGGTCTATATCTATTGGCTATATCATAGAGAGGATCGGTATCCTAATGAAAAAGAAATATTCCGTATTCAAAAATGCACTTTCTTTTGGTTTGTTAATTTTTTTACTTGTTTCATGCACTTCTCTACTATTTTCTTGTTCTAACTCTCCAACCTCTTCTTTCTCAAACGAATTATCTGTTGGATCTACCGCTCTTATGTATAATGACTATGTATATTACTATGCCCCAAACCATCAAACTATTGTATATCAAAATCTTTCAAATACAACAGATGCCGCTATACCGCTTGTTAATGACCCTTTAATAGAGAGCAATAAGAATCCCCTCTACGGCTTAACTTTAGGAACATATTTTCTATTAGATCATATCAACACCCCTTTAAACGATGGATATCCTATCTTCATTATCGCTAAAAAAGACATTCCAACGAGCCCTGATCCGACACCGTATGAAATCATTTCTTTTAATACAAAGAACAATTCTGTAGACATAATAAAAGATGACATTTACGACAATGTCCAATCATTACATTTCCACAACAATGTAATTTACTACACAACTAATTGCGGAAACGAAGGATTTGATATGCATCAAATTCATCTATCCGGGAAAAATTACATAAAAAAAGAAAATGAAAACAAATTAATGTATCGTATTCATTCTGTTTATAACGACAAAATATATTATTCTATTGATGGTATAGATAAATTATACTCATGTAATCTTGACTTTTCTAATGATTCTTATATCTGTGATGCGGTTTTAACCGGAGATTTTTTTGTTTTGAATGATTACATTTACTATTATTATAACCTTGTACAAGAAAAATACAATAATTTTCCAGTATTTTCTGTAGATCTTATGCGCAAATCCATCAGCGAACCATCCGATCCTGAAATAGTATTATCTAATATTTACGGCGGTCGTTCATGTGGTAATAAGTATTATTATTATAAATGTGCCCCCCGGCTTATAAGCGAAAATATGATCGATAATGGCACAGATAAAATGTATGTATTTGACCTAGAATCTGGTGAAAATGCAATTTTTTACGATTATACAGGCAACTCCTCTATTATAAATTGTTCCGCAGTGTCACCACAATGGTTACTGTTTAGCGAATACGAGTTTTCAAATCAGGCCAATGGAAACGGATCAACATCTACCTATATTCAGTTCGCTATAAATGTGAATACCAAAAATATGGTAATACTACCCTAACATATACTCAATTCTTTTTCCAAGTATATATTCAATTGAGAGACTTTATGGAGGACAGGTGTAATGAAAAACATTTTTGAACTTACCATATATGAAATACGCAAATTGTTTTCCATAAAGTCACTCAAGGTCATTTTCTTGCTCTTAATATCTGCCAATGTAATAGTCTGTAGCATTTTTTCCTATTCACTCTCGAAAAACAAAATTCCTTTTCATATAATTGAGCCCGTGTACAATTTAATGCAAGAGGATCCAGAACGCTTTTTTGCTGAAAAGGATCGTCTTACTATCCAGTCTTATGATACTAATATACCGCAAGACTCACAGTATGGTAATGGAAAATACTCTGATTTATATTTGTTTAATGAAGTTTTAAATATATCTAATTCTGATTCGATTTATAAAAAAGAAATAAAAAATCTTATTTTTCAGTCTCAACAAATCCTTAATTCCTTAGAAACATCCACATTATCAGAAGATGCATATACAAAAGATTACCAGAAAGCAATTATTACAATATATTCTGACGCTGTGGAGAATGTAGAAATAAAAAATGCCCCTATATATGGTTGGGATTGTTACTTTTCCTATTCATACGACTTCATATTCACAATTATTTCTCTTGTTATTTTCACTGCGTTCTTGTTTCAAGAAGATAAAAACAATAATTTTATATTCATTGGTATTACTACAAAATACGGGCGTATCACAACCGCCATATCAAAGCTAGCTGTTTCGGTTCTTTTTTCTTTTGTTTTTACAACACTGTTCACCCTTTCTAATTTGCTTGTTATCGCCCTATCTCAAGGATTTTCAAATTATCAAGAAGCTATTCAAGCAATTGATTTTTTGAAGTATGTTCCATTCCGATTCTCAATCATTAAATATGTCTGGATAAACTTTTTATGTAAATTGAGTTCAGTTGTTTTTCTAACTCTGATTTTTTCTATATTTTCTTTATTCTGGGGTAATGTATTATACTATGCTGCATCCGGATGTTTTGTGATTTTTCAAAATTGGATTTTAAATTTTCCTTCTATCACTGTTGGTCAGTGGATATATTTGAATATCTTTTCTCTGTCCAATCCAACTGGAATCTTATCTCGATATAGATCTTTAAATATCTTCAATCATTCCGTTAATATTATTACCTTTCTCTTGATTTCACTACCAATAATTCTTTCATTGCTTGGCATTTTTGTTATATTAACGTATCACAAAACAAAATTAAGGAAACTTTCTCACAAAATACACATTCCCTCATCTCGGAAATTTTATAATAAGTCCAACAAGTCTAAAAAATATTCTTCATCTCTCATTAATCACGAAATCATAAAACACATACCAATTTATGTTATTTTAACTATTTGCATAATAACAAAAATTTTGTCAAGCTATCAATACTATTATCCTATTGAGTCTTCGTATGAACGAATGAAAAACGAATATATGGCCATATTAAACGGACCTTACTCTTTTGAAAAAGAATCATATATTGAAAACAAAATAAAGCTACACACTACTACAGTATCTCAATATGATACTATGAAATATAAGTTTTTGACCGGCGAAATTTCCGAGGAAGATTATAGTTATTACATATCCGAATATACGACAGCTCAAGGAGAACTTCCTTTGTTATATGACTTGCTTGACTATTCTCAATATTTGAAACAAACCCCCAATGGATGGTACATATATGATACCGGTATAACGAAATTATTAACTCGCACGCCGGATTATCTGTTAATAATTGGTATAATGCTTTTTTCTGGCATGGTATACGTCGAAGAATTTCGTTATAAAACCTCTCAATTTCCAATTATAAATATCCTTTCAACCACAAAAAAAGGAAGAAAGACTTTATTCTATTCAAAATTATCACTATCCGTCCTTATATCTCTCATAATATACATTTTGTTTTCTTTAATTGATATATTATGTATCGTATACTTCTATCCGAGCACTTCTGTTTTTGCCCCTATATGCAGTATCCAGCATGTAGGTATCAGCCTTGGAAATATTAGCATTATAAAACACCTATCATTTGTCTATTCTATTGGATTATTTGGAACCTGTATTATATCCGTGTTATGTGTAAATTTATCCTACTTGTTAAGGAAACCACATCTTATACTTATTGTAAGTTGTTTAATCTTATTATCTCCCATTATTCTTTCCTCTATATTGTATGTTCCTTTAATATTTATGAGTCCTATTTGCATTATTGATATAAATTACTTCTCTTATATATTAATATCTAATAGATTGGATATCCCTTTCTTGATAATAATCCCTCTTATAGGAATGTTTTTATCTTGTTCTTCAATCTTTTCCACCATTACAATAAAAAATCAATAATGTGAGGGATTGACATGTATTTATCATTAAAAAATGTAACTAAAACGTACGGTTCCAATCGTGCTCTTAATCATTTTTCAGCTACATTGCATTCTGGAATTTATGCACTTCTCGGTCCCAACGGATCAGGTAAATCTACCCTAATGAATATCCTGACAGATAATCTCAAGGCTGATTCCGGTGAGATTACCTATACCGATGATTCCGGCAATACCGAAAATGTCCTTCACATGGGTGTTCGCTTCCGTGAAAAGCTCGGATTCATGCCGCAGTATCCAGGTCTGTATCCCAACTTCACCGTAGAACGCTTCATGTGGTACATAGCAGCTCTCAAGGGAATGAAAAAAGAAGAGGCGAAGAAACAAATTCCCAAAATTCTTGCTGCCGTTGAGCTGGATGATGTTCCGAAACGCAAGATAGGTGCGCTATCCGGCGGTATGAAGCAACGTCTGACATTAGCGCAAGCGGTTCTCGGTGATCCGAAAATCTTGATCCTCGATGAACCTACCGCCGGTCTGGATCCAAAGCAACGCATTGCCATCCGGAACTATATATCAAAAATCGCTTTCAATAAGATCGTACTGATCGCTACGCACGTTGTATCGGACATCGAATTTATCGCCCGTGACATCATTATGCTGAAGAAAGGCGTAATCGTAGACAACGCCCCTCCGCATGAGCTGACAAAGAAGATCGAAGGAAAGGTCTGGAACCTCCTCTGTGCTGAATCAGACGTCCAGCCGATGCAGGACAAGTTCCGTGTCACCAACATTGCCCGTGACGAGGATACCGGTGAGGTTCTGCTGCGTGTTCTTGCCGATGAGCAGCCAACAGACCGATCCAAAACGATTGCCCCCACACTGGAAGACTATTATCTGTATGTATTTGGAGAAACATCTTCAACCTCTTAATTCACAAATAAGATACCATTTTGGCAGCCTCCTCTGTATAATAGTCACACTTTCGTGCGCCACGACTATTATACAGACGATTTGTTGCCGTGCTATGATAAAACGAATAGCCACGCGACGGGAATGATTTTTATGGCAACTATTTTTTGCGTAGGCGAGCACGATATTACGAGCATGTCGGTGATCATATGTGCACCGAAAAATGGCAGCAGATCATAGAGACCGCTCTGCATTTTTTTCACAGATACACGAACTGAAATGATGTGCATGTTTTTTTGCGTAGGCGAGCGCGATATGACGAGCACGTCAGCGATCATATGTGCACCGAAAAATGGCAGCAGATCATAGGGACCGCTCTGTATTTTTTTCACAGATACACGAACTGAAATGATGTGCATGATTTTTGTACAAAGACGAGTACGATATGACGAGCACGGGAGCGATCAAATGTGCACCGAGAAACGACAGCATTCATTAAAGACCCTGACTTTGAATATTCACACACATGAGCGCGGGATGACGAGCACCGAATGTGATTTTCTTCAGTGTACACGCCCGAGAGAGAACAGGCGTTCACAGTATACAGCACGAACGCATGTTTTGTCAAGAGATGCGAGAAAAAAGTTCAGAAAAAAGTAAGAGAAAAAAGCGTGACGTGACGTCACGCTTTTTGTGGATAGGGAGCAGCAGTTTTATCAGCAGATGAGACCGCGCAGTCTGCGACAGGTATCACAGGCTCAATTGGAGATAAAGTGAATGCACTTTTCCCTGCTGAACCAATCGGACTATATTTGCGGGGAAAGATGAATTCACTCATGTTGGGACCGTACGAATCGTTAGGGGGCTCCTGCACATCTTCAGTGATACCTGTTGACCACCGTGTCGTGAACCGGGCGACTCGGAAGAATAACCGGGTTCAGCGGGAACGCCTCTTGTGTTCCGCGCGGATTTGTGGTATAATAGAAGCAAGATGGGGGATTGTTCCCTTCATAAGACTATCTTTTATCTCAGGAGGACTAAATAGGATGACAGAACGAATTGCAATAGATATTCCTGTCGGAATGAAGGACTATATTCAACCCTCGGATTCCCTTCGCAGAAACGCGCTTTGGCTTTATCTTTCGATTATGGACAGGAAAATATCCCACGGTAAAGCAGCAGAGATACTCAGCATCTCAAAACTAGACCTGATCGATCTATACGCCTCGATGGGACTATCGTACCTCGACCAGACGATGGATGAGCTGGACGAGGATCTGGCGACGCTCCGCGATTTGTTCGGAAGCGAGGGCAAAGAATGATTGTCGTTTCCGACACCACGCCGCTGATTCCCTTATTGAAAGCAGGACGACTCGATACTCTCGAAAAACTGTTTGGTGAAGTCCGCATTCCGGTTGCGGTTTTTGAGGAGCTCACATCCAACCCGCGGTACAGCGACGAAGCTGCGACGATTCGTTCTTATCCGCATATCGACATCCTTTCTGTGAGCGACACTGATGCGGTAGAGCAAGTATCACAGGAAGATGGCCTGGATTTGGGGGAGAGCGAAGCGATTGTCCTGACAAAGGAAATCTCTGCCGATCTTCTTCTGATGGATGAGGCGAAAGGAAGAGATATTGCTCGTTCGATGGGACTCCGCATCACCGGCACGGTAGGCATCCTGCTGCTGTCCTATGAACGTGGTATTCTTGATAAGAGTGAAATCATTGACTGTGTCGAGCGGCTGCGTGATGCCAACCGCTTCATTGGCGAGAGGTACTTGCAGTTACTTCTGGAGCGAATTCAGTGAGCGTTTGAAAAGGCTTTTCCTTGCTTATGCAGTGTAATTATTGCATCTATCCCGCTCTCTCCAAGTCAAGACAAAAAGGAACAGGAACCGGTTTTAAACAACCAAATTGATTGTTCCCCGCTCTTTTCTTTGACAGTGCCACAAATATTGCACCGCATACGCCGGACCGACTGTCGTATATGTCAATTTCGCGCATCCCCTCCTTTGACCACATGTCTGACCACAAACAGGACGGGAACAGACGGAAACAGTGGAACAGAGAGCATGGTGTAATAGTTGTTAGCGGTTAATAAATCAATATATTGTGTTATAATGTGATAGATCGGTCACCAATGGCACAATATAATGCGCTGTTCAGCCCTTCGGGACCAAGAGGCCGGAGGTTCAAATCCTCTCACTCCGACCATGGTGTGCGGTCTAAAAAGATCGGCACCGGAAAACCGGCGATTTTCGCCGGTTTTCTTCATTTTTCTGCGTTTTTCTCGGTTTTTCAAAAATCGAAAAAACCGTGAAATAAAAAGATCGGGTACCCCTGTTTCGAGAGGTGTAGAGGAAGTGAACCATATTTGAGGCGATTTTCACCCTGAAAAACCCAATATTGATAACTGAACACTCGTTATTTTTTCAGCCGGCTGAATGAAAAACTCAGCCGGCTTCAAGGGATGTGACCCGGAAGCGATGGCGTCCTATCAGGATAACTCAAAGGTGCTCTCCGTCGAATGGGATGTAGAGGAAATCCGCGGTACGCTGTACGGGTGTATTCAAGTGGATCTGGCAGCACCGCTGACGGTTTCTGAGACGGCGGAATTGAAGGAATGGCTGACCGGTCAGAACTCGGACGGCTTCGGCGAAGGGCTGGAACAGCGGGAAATCGAGATCGACGACGGAGAGGCGTACGTTCATTTCTGGAATCCCGACAAATACTTCATTAAAAACGAAACCGAATTCAGACAGTACCTGAATCAGGAAAATCACAGCATGGGAGGGCAAATGTTATGAGCATGTGGGAACGGGCCAGAGAGATGGCAGAGGAAAGCAGACGCAAATACCCGAAAGGAACGCGGATCGAGCTGATCCGGATGGGGGAAGATCCGAGGCCGGTCCCGCCCGGAACGCGGGGTACTGTCGTCTATGTGGACGATATGGGACAGATCGGGATGCGGTGGGACAACGGACAGTCGCTGAGCCTTATCCCCGGTGAAGACAGTTTCCGTATTCTTACACAGGAGGAAATACTGAATGAAAGCAAAAAGAACTCGCCGGTTGAAGAACCGACGTTATAAGATTGGAGGTAAACGATGCCTAACTATATCCAGAACAAAATCACGTTTGAGTGTCCCGATGAGAAAGCAAAAGAAATCCTGACAGCTATCATGTACGATCCAGATCCGGCGAATAAGGATACTACAGGATACGGCACCATTGATTTCAACAAGCTGATCCCCATGCCGCCGAGTCTGAACATCGAATGCGGCAGTTCGACGGAACGCGGGATCGAGATGTATCTGTCGGCGATCAATCCGAAAAGTTCCGATCTGGGGCTTCCGAAGCTGTCGGCAAATGCATTCCGGCAGCTCGTTTTGAAACTGAATCAGGAAAGATTGTTCTCGGAGTACAGGTCATGGCTTTCGGATTCAGAGATCGCCGAATACACAAAGAGAGAAACCATGGAAAAACTGCTCCAGTCCGGCAAAACCGCCGTGGACAATCTGCTGAAATACGGCGCGACGACCTGGTATGACTGGTCAATTCAGAATTGGGGTACGAAGTGGAATTCTTGTGACCCTCAGAAAGCAGACGATCGCACACTCATTTTCACCACCGCTTGGTCTGCTCCGCACCCGATCCTCGAAGCGCTGACGACCAAGTTCCCCGGCGTTTACTTTACCCATGTGTGGGCGGACGAGGATATCGGCGAGAACTGCGGCCAGCGGGAATATCTGAACGGCGAATGCGTCGGGGAGATCTTCCCCGATTCTTCCAAAGAAGCCATCGAATTTGCCGTCTCCGTATGGGGACGCGAGCCGGAGGATTACGGATACTCACTGAATTCTGACGGAACAGATTATATTTACCTGTACGGAGAGCAGTATGATCTGGTGGAGCTGTTCGGAAAGCCCGCGCTGTTTTCGGGTGGGAGAGTAACCGAATCCGACATCCCGCAGGGCATGTACGTCTGTTACGTTCGTACTGACGACAGCCTATCCAATGAATTCTGTACGCTCGAGCCGAATGTATCTGTCAACCTGTACGGCAGCATCATTACAAAGGAACCGATAGATTTTGGAGAGAATGGTTATATCGAGTTTACAGAAGATACCGAGCCGAACTTTACCGGGAGATCGCTCTCTCTGGGAGACTTCATGGACGAGCAGTTCGGGCTGGAACAGGCACATGATCAGAACGGCGGCATGGCGATGATCTGATCATGACAACAGAATAACTCAATTAAAGGTCGTTTTGCGTATTGCAGAAATACACGAAGCGGCCTTTTTTCTGTTCATACGCAAAGCGCTTGCAATGAAAAGCGAGGTGCGTATGTGAACAGTTTTATGTCATGGGTCGGCGGGAAGAAAGCGCTGCGGGATGAGATTGTGGTGCGGTTCCCCATCAACTATTCGAGATATATCGAGGTGTTCGGCGGCGGCGGCTGGGTGCTTTTTCATAAGCCGCCCGGCAGAGACTTTGAGGTCTATAACGATTTCAATCCCAATCTGACGAACCTGTACAGATGCGTCCGGGAATATCCGAATGAACTTCGGGATGAACTGACGTTCACGCTTAACTCCCGTCTGGATTTCGATTACGTAAAAATGATGCTGAAAACGAGAACCGAGCTTCCCGATATCAAACGGGCAGCATATTTCTATCAGATAATCCGACAGAGCTATGCTTCCGGCCTTGACTCCTTTGCCTCCCAACCGCATTCCATGTGGAACAACTTTCCCCTGATTTATGCAGCCTGTGAAAGACTGCAGAAGGTCGTCGTTGAAAACAAGGATTTTGAGGCGCTCATCAAACAGTATGACCGTCCGGAATCCTTTTTTTACTGCGATCCGCCATACTTCGCAACGGAGGACTACTATGAAAACGTCGATTTCAAACCGACGGATCACGAACGTCTGGCAGAATGCCTGTACCGGATGGGTGGTAAATTCTTGCTCTCGTATAATGACTGTCCGGAAATTCGTTTACTGTACTCCAAACCCGGCATCTATATTGAAACGACCAGCAGACTTTCCAATATCGCTCAGAGGTACGAGGCGGGCAAACAATATCCCGAGCTTCTTATCGCCAACTATGACACAGCTGAATGGTATTCACGCTGCGGACAGATATCCCTGCTGGATTATCTCACGGAAACCAACACCGAATTTTTGAAAGGAAGGAAAATCATATGGGCACCGTAAAAATCGAAATCACCGTCACGGGGGAAGCACTGACA
>JAEEGL012861876.1_pt1 | contig 12831 bp, 12 predicted proteins | sample 9134231 | NCBI WGS metagenome assembly JAEEGL01 (sample SAMN16246548, study PRJNA631951) | gut metagenome | biome: gut microbiome; feature: rumen; material: fiber-attached | host: Bos | place: Iran: Karaj | collected 2018-10
CGTGCCCCCGGGGCTCTACCTCGCACGTATGGTACTTTCCTGCTCCGATGGAGAGACTCGGCAGGTTACCACAAAATGTATTGTACGCTGACACAATAAAAGTTTTTTTTTCGCGTTATGGCGAATAGTTTTGATAGAAACAAATAGAAGATATAGATATTTTTAGATGAAAAAACTGATTTTTCTGACATTGCTTGTCGTTCTGGGCGGCACACTCCGCGCCCAATCTGCTTATTCCGAGATAGGACAAAACAAAAACTTCATCTCCACCGGTATGCCCATCATTCTCATTGCCCCCGACGCCATATCGTCGGCTATGGGCGACGCCGGCGTAGCCTCCACTCCTGATGCTTACTCGGCTCACTGGAACAACGCCAAATTTGCCTTTATCGAAGGTTCAGCTGGCATCTACACCACTTATACCCCTTGGCTGCGTAAACTGAAAGTAGGCGATATGAACCTCTTCTATCTCGGAGGCTACTACCGCATCAACGACCGTAGCACCGCAGCCGCCAGCCTCACCTACTTCACCCTCGGTGACATTGATATGACGGATGTCGATGGACAGAAAATCAACACCCTTCACCCTAACGAATTTGCCATCGACGCCACCTATGCCCTGAAACTTTCCGACCACCTTTCGTTAGGTGCCACCGGCCGCTATTTGCGTTCCGACCTCACCAATAGTGTAAGCATTGAAGACGGAGGCGGATGGACCAGCACCCAGGCCGCCAACTCGCTAGCCGCCGACATCGGACTTTATTTCCAGCACGATATAGACAAGAGCCAAGAATACGCCCTCGGTCTGTTTATCTCCAACCTCGGCGCCAAATTGTCGTACTCGAACGACGACAACGACAAGGAGTTCCTGCCCGCCAACCTTCGCTTCGGCGGACGCTACACCAACCGTATTGACGACTACAACAAGATTTCGGTACTTCTTGACTTCAACAAGCTCCTCGTTCCCACTCCTCCTTACACCAAAGACGGGGTGACCTACCCTTCGCGTTACGCCAACAACTGGACCGAATATAACAACATCGGTGTCATACAGGGTGCCATACAGTCGTTCTACGATGCTCCGGGCGGCTTCTCGGAGGAGCTTCATGAGGTACAGGTTTCGGCAGGTGCAGAATATTGGTATGCAGAATCGTTCGCCTTCCGTGCAGGCTACTTCTATGAGCACGAGACCAAAGGCGGCCGCCAGTATGCCACCGTAGGTTTTGGCATCCGCTACAACTACTTTTCCGGCGATTTCTCCTACCTCATTCCCACCACCAAAGTTGCCACCAATTCGTTGGCCAATACCATCCGCATCTCCATTGGATTGGATATGAAACCGACAAAATAACGGTTAAAGGTTAACGGTTAAAGGTTAATGCTATGAGAATCGGAACAGGCTATGACGTTCACCGCCTCCAAGAAGGGCTGCCTCTCTGGATTGGCGGGGTGCGCATAGAGCACAGCCACGGATTGCTGGGACATAGTGATGCTGACGTATTGCTCCATGCCATCTGCGATGCGCTCCTGGGCGCTGCCGCCCTCGGAGACATTGGGAAACACTTCCCCGATACCGACCCCCAGTACAAGGGCATCAGTAGTTTGAAGTTGCTAGGACATGTGGGAGCGTTACTGAAAGCAAAGAGCTACACTGTGGGAAATATTGACAGCACCATTGCCGCACAGCGCCCGAAGATGGCGTCTCATATTCCTCAGATGCGGCAGAACATCGCCGACACATTGGGCATCAGTGTCGACCAAGTGTCGGTGAAGGCCACCACCACCGAGCGGTTGGGTTTTGAGGGAAGAGAAGAAGGTATTTCGGCGCAAGCAGTGGCCCTAATCCTAGAAAACCCTAGGAACGCCTAAGAAATCCTAGGGAAACCCATAATGAGCAAATGGAAGAAAACAAACCATACGTAAGTCCCCAAGCGGAAGATGAGGCTGTTGTGCTTGAAGACAGTGGCTGCCAGTTGGTGCTGTGGAACGACGACGTTCACACTTTTGACTATGTCATCAAGGCACTCGTCGACATCTGCCGCCACACCGCCGAGCAGGCCGAGCAATGCGCCATTTTGGTCCATTGTCACGGGAAATGTACTGTCAAGCACGGCTCGTATGAGGAGTTGCTACCGATGCATACGGCATTGCTGAACAAACAGCTGACATCAGAAATCATAGAAATATAAAAGAATATGAATACTGCTTTGATTATCATCATTTTGATTCTGGGCGTAGTACTGCTGGCGCTCGAGATAGTGGCATTACCGGGAGGTGTGGCCGGATTTTTCGGAGTTGGACTCATCGGTGTTGGCGTGTGGCAGAGTTACGGACGCTTCGGCAACAGTGTGGGCACCATCATCCTTGTTTGCGCCATTGCGCTGTGTGTGCTGATGCTAATACTGTTTATGAAAGCGAAAACATGGAAGCGTTTCAGCCTTGAGGAAGAGGTGGACAGCAAGGTGAACCAGTTGGAGGCGACTGTCAAAGCCGGAGCTCGCGGTGTCACCATCTCACGTCTGGCACCCACAGGCAAAGCCCTGATTGATGGAGAGCAGATGGAAGTCCATGCCGTCAACAAATACATCGACCCCGATCGTCCCATCGAGGTGGTAGGCACGGAAGGCTACCGCATAGACGTGGCGGAGACTGACGACAAACGGTTTGAGAAGTAAGAACTGAGAACTAAAAACTAAAAAAATATAGCCTTATGACAGAGACAATGATTATCATCGGAGTGTGCTTTGTAGCCCTCGTACTTTTCCTTTATCTTGTACCTATTGGAATCTGGTTCCAGGCCTTGATTTCTGGCGTTCGCACGTCGTTGGTGCAGTTGATTTTTATGCGTTTCCGTAAGGTTCCGCCCACGGTTATCGTGAACAACATGATTTCGGCCACGAAAGCGGGTCTACAGTTAAAACAGAACGACTTAGAGGCTCACTATCTCGCCGGCGGCCATGTTAACTCTGTTGTCAACGCCCTTATCAGTGCCGACAAGGCAAATATGAACCTTGATTTTAAGACCGCCACAGCCATCGACCTTGCCGGACGCGACGTGCTAAAAGCCGTGCAGACCTCCGTGAATCCCAAAGTGATTGATACTCCCCCTGTGGCCGCCGTGGCCAAGGACGGCATCCAGCTGATAGCTAAAGCCCGCGTCACCGTGCGTACCAACATCAAACAACTCGTCGGTGGCGCCGGCGAGGAGACCATCCTTGCCCGTGTCGGCGAAGGTATCGTCACCTCCATCGGCTCGGCCACTAGTCACAAACAGGTGCTTGAGAATCCCGACAGCATCTCCAAACTCGTCCTTACCAAGGGCCTCGACAGTGGTACTGCTTTCGAGATTCTCTCCATCGATATCGCTGATATCGACGTGGGTAAGAATATCGGTGCCCAGCTGCAGATGGACCAGGCCAATGCCGACAAGAACATCGCCCAGGCTAAAGCCGAGGAGCGTCGCGCTATGGCTGTCGCCAGCGAGCAGGAGATGAAAGCCAAAGCCCAGGAAGCCCGTGCCAAAGTTATCATGGCCGAAGCAGAAGTACCGCTGGCCATGGCCGAAGCCTTCCGTAACGGCAATCTCGGCATCATGGACTACTACCGCATGAAAAACATCCAGGCCGACACCGACATGCGTGCCTCCATCGCCACTCCCGCTTCCGCCCCAAAACCCAACGCAAACAAACCTTTAGACAAATAAGTCATGTTTAAAAGTAGTAAAATAAGCCTTATCGTCCGAGGAATCCTGTTCACCGCCCTAGGCATCGTCTGTTTTTGCTTCCCGGTGGACACCATGGCGCTCTTCGCGAAGATTGCAGGCATTGTAATCGTCATCTCCGGTGTAGTATTTTTCTTCCTCGAGTACAAAGCTGCCGCCCGTAGTTTTGAGACGATGCGCATCTCGGCATCTTTGCTGATGGTTGCCCTCGGAGTGCTCATCATCATTCATCCCGAGATTATCGCCATCCTGCTGGGCATCTTCATCTTGTTTGAAGGTATCGACTTCACGTTCAACACCATCAAATACTACCGAGCCCGCGCCAAAGGGTGGTGGTTGATGCTACTGCTGGGAGTGATAGTCATCGCCTTCGGATTTTGGAGCATATTCGTGCCTGAGATCACAGCCACGACGCTGAGCATAGTCTTTGGCGGAGCATTTCTGGGCATCGGCATTGCCAGTTTCACGGCCCTCGCTGGACTGAACCTCGTGGAAGACTACCTTGAAGCCTCGCGCAAGACTATTGAAGACAAAGAAGACTATGTCGAAGCCGAAGTTGTAAAATAGATAGAAGCGTGCCGACAGTCTGCTGGATGCATACTACCATCGAATAAAATACGACACCAACTATATCGGCCGTCCCACCCATAAGTGGACTCTCAAACTCAGACCCAAGGTGTCTCTGTTCGCTGTCCGTACCGAAACTCTTGGCAACGGGGGTGAAGAAGGTGCGATGAAAGTGGCACTTCATGGCCGTTGTGGGATATAGACTTTGAGAACTAAGAACTAAGAATTAATAATTTAAAATTAAAAAAAATGAAAAAAAACCTAATGACTATGGCAGCCATCTTTTGCTGCTCACTGACCATACTACTATTCACCTCCTGCGAGGAAGAAGTAATCAACAAAAAAGGCTATTGCTATGAAGTAGGAACCGGCTGGTTTGTTGAACGTAACCAGTCAGAACACAACGCCATCGTGAGCGCCATCAACCAAATCCTTGGCAACGAGGGCAACAGGCTTGAACAGTATTCAAGCATTCAAGACGACCGGATAAAAGAGGCCTGCGAAGCCCTCAAAACACAATATTCCAATCTCCAAAGCACCCTACTCACCTACTTCATCATTCGCAACACCGACGATGCCTCCGGCCGCACCAAAGACACCATCGCTACCTATTTCTTCGGCCGTGCAGCAGGAACGCCCTATGCCAAATACAAGCTCGACCGGCACACTCACGAGATGATAGAACAGCTCAATGCTATCCGCGACTCCATTGGAGAAGAAATGTACCAAGCTCAACGCCGCACTTTCAATCGCATAGGCCACGAGTTCACCAGCAAACTCCAAGAATACACCGATCATTATAACCCCGAGGCGGAATCCACGCAGCGTGTCCTCTTTCTCTGCGACTCCATCGCCAACGCTCACCTGAACGACAGCATCTTCGTCCCCATCCATCTCACGGTCTCGAAGATTGACCTCTTCAACCAGTCCACTGATATTTGGGATCGAACCCTCCCTGCCAACATGTAAAGAAATAGCCGGTTACACAACCGGCTATTTCTTTATATTTTAACCGCATTTAAACCATATTTCCACCATTTTATTGGTCGATATATGGTTTAAATATATGAAAAAACAGAAACTAATACTGTTCCTTTTCATTGGGGAAGTCTCCGGACTTCACGTCGGAGATATAGTGGCGGATGGCGTTGGAGATGTCCTCGCCAAAGGTGCCGTAGGTGCGGAGGGAGCGAGGTTTGAACTGCTGGGTGATTCCCAGCATGTCCTGAAGGACGAGCACTTGCCCGTCGGGCTGCGAACCCGCTCCGATACCAATGGTGGGTATTTTCAATTCGGCAGTCACCTCGCCAGCCAGTTTAGCGGGAATCTTTTCCAGCACAATGGCGAAGCACCCAGCTTCTTGTAGGATGAGGGCGTCTTTCTTCACCCGGTCGGCCTCCTCCTTTTCAGTAGCACGCACGGCATAAGTACCGAACTTGTTGATGCTCTGCGGAGTGAGTCCCAGATGACCCATTACGGGAATGCCCGCCGAAAGAATACGCTGAATACTCTCGAGAATCTCCTCGCCGCCTTCCATTTTGATAGCGTCGGCGCCCGTTTCCTTCATGATGCGGATGGCACTGGCAAGGGCCTGTTTAGAGTTGCCTTGATAGGTACCGAAGGGCATGTCGACCACTACAAGCGCGCGCTGCATCGCCTTTACCACCGAGGCGGCATAGATAATCATCTCGTCGAGGGTGATGGGCAGCGTGGTTTTGTGGCCTTCCATGACGTTGGCAGCGGAGTCGCCCACCAAGACGACATCAATTTTAGCGCTCTCGAGGAGCGAGGCCATGGAGTAGTCGTAGGCCGTAAGCATAGCGATTTTTTCGCCATGGAGTTTCATATTCTGAAGGACACGCGTGGTGACCTTAGTGACATCGGTTTGTAGGTAAGCCATTATTAAAGATTTACGTTACTGGAGCGCCGGCATCCTGCCGACATTATTACTGGGGTTTGGAATATTGATTTTAATCTTCTATAATTTCTTCTCCTTTGAGTTCTACTTTTCCGGTGGGTTTCTCGATATCCTCCTCCTGTTCGGGGACGATGCGGAAAAGGTTTTGGAGGGCTTTCTTGAGTTCGTACTGACCGTGTTTGTCAACGCGATAGGCTACAAAAAAACGCTTTCCAACAGCGAAAGCAGCAGCTTCGGTAGGAGAGTCAACCTCATAAAAATAGTCTTTTAGTTCTTTCTCCTGAATACGCTTGCCCAAGTAAATGGTGTCGAACTGGTCGACGCTAATGGGTGCCTGCAATACCAAATCGCCTTTACCAGGCAGTTTACGTGTAGGCAGTGCTTTGTATTCAAGACCACGGGAAGTCTTCACCTTAGCGAAGAACTTCAGTTTCGATGCCAACTGTTCAGGCGTGGCGGGAATACGGATGAAGACGGAGTCTTTCTGCTCCAACTCGCACTCGTCTATTTCACGGCCAAAGTTACTACTCACCACGATGAAACCTGCCTGTACGAGAATCTGCTTGGGGTGTGGAATGAGTTGGTATCGTTCCACTATCTGACGGTAATCAAGGTGGTCATCAATGGAGACCTCGAGGCCACCGGGGCAGGTGTCTTTAGTGCCTGCTACCGAATAGACCGACCCCTTGGCCAAAAAAAGTGTAGCATAGTAACCTCGCACCAAACTGTCTACCGACGGCATGAAGCATCCCCGTGCTGTACCCACGCATTCATCTGGATTATTGGTGAAGGTCACCAATACAGTATTCTCCAACGGCACGCTCTTGTTAAGTTTACGTCTTGCCTCCGGCAATTCAGCACAGTCGTAGACGGCTGTCGAGACCGGCACTTCGAAACGCAGAGTCTCTACTGTATCACCGTGGCATGAACAGCGTATCGGGTTGTTTGCCATTCGTATGGGAAAAGGCGCATAACTGCGCATGGAAAAATAACGCACTACCCCGTCCACACGACGTTGACCCAATGAGTCATCAGCATTGCCGTAACTCTCCACAGTCATCGTGTAATAGTTTGGATTTTCGACATCGAAAGCAATTCGATAGGCAGAGTCAAGAAGATCGAGATCGTTGACAGAATAAGAGGAATCATTGCCCTGATAGGAAAGAAGCAGGCAGAAAGTAGGAGGATTGATTAGAGCCTTCTGAATGTTCTTCACAGGTTTGGCAGAAGGAACATATAGACCCGACTGCGCATGGGCGGGTGAAAAGTGAAAAGTGAAAGGTGAAAGCAGCACTAATGCCAACAGGAACCGTTTCATGATTTCAACAATTCAGTGATAATCTGGTCGGTAGAAATATTCTCAGCTTCAGCGTAGTAGTTACGGACAATGCGGTGGCGGAGCACATTGAAGGCTACGGCACGCACATCTTCGGCATCAGGCGAATATTTGCCATGCATAGCGGCGTAGGTACGAGCACCCATGATGAGATACTGGGAAGCGCGAGGACCGGCGCCCCATGAGATGTAACGGGAGGTCTGACTTGTCTGCCCTGTCGGACGGGTCTGACTGACCAGCTTGACAGCGTATTCTACCACATTGTCGGGCACAGGCATACGACGGATGAGCTGTTGGAAAGCAAGAATCTCGTCGGCAGAAAGGATTTTCTGCACTTGAGCATCACGGTCCACAGTAGTCTGACGAACAATCTGCACCTCTTCATCAAACGAAGGGTAGTCGAGTCGAACATTGAACATGAAACGGTCGAGCTGAGCCTCAGGAAGCGGATAGGTTCCTTCCTGCTCAATGGGGTTTTGTGTGGCAAGAACAAAGAAAGGGTCGGGCAACGGATAGGAAGTACCAGAGACGGTGACGCGGTGCTCCTGCATGGCCTCGAGAAGAGCGGCCTGGGTCTTCGGAGGAGTACGGTTGATTTCATCAGCAAGGACGATGCCAGCGAAGACAGGACCTTGTATAAACTTGAAGTTGCGCTCACGATCGAGAATCTCGGAGCCTGTGATGTCGGAAGGCATAAGGTCGGGAGTAAACTGAATGCGCGAGAATGAGAGGCCCAACGTCTGAGCAAGAGTGTTAACCATCAGTGTCTTTGCCAATCCCGGAACACCCAAAAGAAGACAGTGTCCACCCGTAAAGACCGAGAGGAGAAGACTATCAACGGCTTCCTGCTGGCCCACGATAATCTTGGCCATTTCTGCGCGCAAAGCATTGTATTTCTGCTCAAAGAGATCGAGATTTTCTTTGTCGGACATATTTAATTCTTTTTTGCCGGCTGGAAGCCAGCGCCCTAGTTATTTTATTATAAGATTGCGGAAAGTGCAGTTCTGATATTCAGGAGAAAGTTTAACAAAAGTTCTATTTACTTGTGTCTGAGCCCACTGCCGCATATACTTTTGCTTGGCAGAAGCAAGAGCAGCATTGTAAATATTGTCGTAATCGTCGGTGAGGTTTGCACGGTGTGAGGGATGTTTCTTATTGAGTCGTACAATATGGTAGGCCTCTTTCTGGTCAGAGGTACGGAAAGAAGTGGCATTAGAGATTTCACCCACATCGAGGCCTGGAATATTTGCCGCAAAATAACTCTCCTTGAGAGCTTCGGCATCGAATCGGCCAGTACCATCGGCGGTATTGGTGACTATGCCCCCTTGCCGGGCGTTGTCAGCGGTACTATACTTTTTAGCAGCATCCTCGAAGGAGATGTTTCCTGAGCGAATCTCGACAGCGAGACTATCCAAACGCATACGCGCACGGAGAAGGTCTTCGGAAGAGACTTTAGGAATAATCAAAATGTGACGGGCATTGATACTGTTACCTCGACGTTCTATAAGTTGTATGATGTGGAAACCGAATTGTGTCTCAATAATGGGCGATACTTCGCCGGGTTTGAGCGCGAAGGCGGCAGCCTCGAATTCACCCACCATATCGCCACGGGAGAAGAATCCCAACTCACCCCCCTTGGAAGAGGAGCCCGGGTCTTGAGAATAAAGAGTGGCAAGCATAGAGAATTTCTCACCTTTGATGACACGTTCACGCAAGGCAGCAAGTTCTGTGCGGACACGGTCACGTTCGGCTTCAGAGACAACCGGTTGAAGGACAATTTCCGATATTTCGTAGCGTTCAGGCATGATGGGAAGGCTGTCGGTGGGAAGCGAATTGAAGAACTCAGTCACGTCGGCAGGGGTTACCTTCACACTCTCGGTGAGGTTATATTCGACACGACGACTGAGAAGATTGGAGCGCACCATACGTGTATATTGTTCCTTGAGTTCCTCGTAGTCGAGGCCGGTGTTTTCACGAACAGATTCTTTGCTTCCATACTGGCGAAGAATCCCTTTAAGATAGTATTGAACGTATTGGTCCACCTCTTCGTCAGACACTTCCACACTATCGATTTCTCCCTTATGGACGAGGAGTTGCGTGAGGATGAGATTCTCCAGAATATCGCAACGTGTCTGACCAGCATCCGAGGAACGGAGACGAGACTGTGCATAGGCACTCTCGATGTCAGAAAATTTAACAATATTTTTGCCAATAACGGCAGCCACACCGTCGACAAGCGTACCCTCTTGGGCCTTTACTGTGAACGGGAAAAGGTGGAAGGAGAAAAGTACGAAAGCTATAAAAAATGTTTTTTTCATCTTTTTTCTTTTTATGCAGACGCGGCACGCCGCGTCCCTACATCAGCTTTATATCCATTAGTAGCGAATCTGACGCAGAGCATCGTAGTGGATTTTCACATTGTATTTCGCACGGAGTTTCTTGCAGAGATTCTGTTCATATTCGTTCTGCCAGCCGCTGAGGTAGTAACCACGGGCCTCAAGTTGTCCTTTCAAACCCGGCTCAATGATATTCTGCACCACGAGGACGCGATACCCTTTAGCACCATTAGAGGTGGTATAGACACCCTTCCGCCACTGGTCGGGAGCCAGATACGATTGCCGTCCCTTTTCCACCTGCTCAACAGAAACGGTGACGGGCTCGACAGAAGAGGTCTTTTTGCGATCAATCTTGTCGAGGAGCATCTCCTGCATAGCGGAAGAAGTGAGATTCTTGTCGGAGGCCTTACGGATAAGTTTGACAGCTTTTGAGGGTTCCAGTGCCATGCTGTCGGCAACAGTGAGAACCACTATTCGCGCGCGCGTACGCCAAAAATAAATAGAGTCGTCTGGATTACTCATGCTCTTCTTGGCGCTCTCGCGGGCATAGAAGTCGGCAAAACCGATAGAATCGTTGATGGCAGCGGTCCATATCATCTTTTCATTATAGTCGAAAATCATCAAACCGCGACGGTATTCGTCCACGAGGTCGGCAAAATCGGGATACTCCTTTTCCAGCTGACTGTCAGCATAGGCTACACTGACGCTGTCGAGGAAGTCATTATAAAGATTTCTGACATGATAGGCCAAATCGCAACGGCGAGTCTTTTGCTGGTTCTTGCGGATATAGCGAGCGAAATCGACGGCGTTATACTGGCGGCCGGGGACTTTGACAAGAGGACGACGGTCCTTGATAACCGTAGTGTCGCGGAATCGCCATTCGGCCTTAAAAACAGAATCGTTGACGATGGAAACAACCTCGTCGAGCGAAGCCCTCGGAGGATTGGTGACGGTATAGTCAATAATGCCATATTTCACACGGGCTGAAGCGGCAAACGACTTACGCGATGCATCGCCACGCTGGTCACGAACCATACGCTGTTTATAATAAGGCACCATCGATTCGAAAGGGGGCAGAGTATCTTTCTTTACGAGTTTGACCATGTGCCAGCCATAACGGGTATAAAAAGGATGCGACACCTCGCCGGGTTGTAACTGGCTTAAGACTTTAACATACTCCTGAGGAAGCTGTCCGAGGGTGGCATCGCGGATGAATCCGCCGTCATTGGCAGTGGAGGCATCGTCGCTCTGCAAGGCTGCATTCTCGAAAGGGAGACCGGAAACGATATTCTCATACAGCCGACCGATGGTTTTCTGTCGCTCATTACCACGAAACCAAATGTGCTGGAGGGTCACCTTGCCGTACATCTTAACGCGGTCGAAAAGTTTGATGAGGTGATAACCGAAACGGGTTCGCACGGGCATGCTGATTTCGCCGGGCTGAAGGGCATAGGCGGCAGACTCGAAAGGATAGACCATCTGGAAAGAAGAGAAGTAGGCGAGTTCCCCTTCATTAGGTTTAACAGGGTCGTGGGGTCTAGCGCGCAAAGCTTCTTCGATAGCAACAGTGCTAAAGTCTTCGCCATTCAGTATGCGCTTGCGATATTCCAAGGCCCGGTTATAAGCTTCCATCGTGTCCTCGGGAGAGGCATCAGGGCTACAAGGGACAAGGATATGGGAGCAATGGAGGGCATACTGGTTACGTTCATACGCTTCTTGAAGTATATGCTGTAGCATGGCGGAATCAATGAGATAGGGAGCGGCAAGGTCTGCGCGGTATTTGTTGAGTTCGCGTGTGAGGTTTCTTGCGGTATCGAGGCCCATTGCTTTGGCGTCGCAAAGTTTGGCGCGAAAATTGGCATAGAGCTCTGCATATTCCTCAAGAGCCTTGCTTTTCTCTGCCTGAGGGAGAGTGGAAGAGGCTTTATCTCCAGAGGAAAGTCGGAAGTCGTGCATAAATTCCGACTGCGTAATCTGTTGTCCACCGACCTCAAGGACAACGGGGTTGAAGTCCTGAGTTTGGGCGTGGGAGATTGTAAATTGAAAATTAAAAATTGAGAATATGGCAGTAGCCAATAATATCTTCTTCATCTAAAACTCTTAACTATTAACTTTTAATTGTTATCTCGAATAGTTGGGTGCTTCGCGGGTGATGGCGATGTCGTGGGGATGGCTCTCAGTACGGCCGGCAGCTGTGATACGGATAAACTTGGCCTGTTGGAGATCGGAGACGGTACGGCTACCCGTGTAGCCCATGCCGGCCTTAAGTCCACCCACCATCTGATAGAGCACCTCGGAGAGGGTCCCTTTGTAAGGCACACGGCCGACGACGCCTTCGGGAACGAGCTTCTTGGCATCGGTCTCCTTGTCCTGGAAATAGCGATCCTTGGAGCCGCTTTGCATGGCTTCGAGGGATCCCATGCCACGATAGGACTTAAACTTACGGCCTTCGAAGATGATGGTCTCACCAGGAGCCTCGTCGACACCTGCCACTAGGCTACCAACCATAATGCTGCTGGCGCCGGCAGCGATAGCTTTGACGATGTCACCACTATAGCGGATACCGCCATCGGCGATGACGGGAACGTCGTAGCCCTTCTGCTTCAGAGCACCGCACACCTCGCACACGGCAGTGAGCTGAGGTACTCCAATGCCAGCCACAATACGGGTGGAGCATATGGAGCCAGGTCCAATACCCACCTTGATGGCATCGGCACCAGCCTCGGCGAGCATGAGGGCGGCTTCTCCGGTGGCGATGTTACCCACTACCACGTCGATGTCCTTATATTTGTTCTTCACCTGCTTGAGGGCTTCCACCACACGGATGGAATGGCCGTGGGCAGTATCAATGACGATGGCGTCGGCACCGGCTTTCACCAGAGCGTCGACACGGTCCATCATATCGGGCGTGATGCCCACACCGGCAGCCACACGGAGACGACCGTTGGCATCC